>Ga0265339_10000014_pt1 | contig 187463 bp, 164 predicted proteins | sample 4CB219metaG_FD_202085 | JGI IMG/M metagenome (GOLD analysis project Ga0265339, IMG submission 202085) | Rhizosphere microbial communities from Carex aquatilis grown in University of Washington, Seatle, WA, United States - 4-CB2-19 metaG | ecosystem: Host-associated > Plants > Roots >...
CGTCTCGGCCTTGAACTCACGCGTGTGCATGCGCCGAGCTCGCTTCTTCGCTTCCTTGGACATGTGGCACCCTTTCTACGCCCTTTCGTCTGAGGGCGGGTGTCCACCAAACCGGGTCAACCCCAGCCGCTGTCCAAAGTGCTCATCGGAGGTATGCTTTGTCCATGGCATCGGTCCGCATCACCGCCCCTCCCGGATCGACGAGCTTTCCGTCGAGGAGAAGCTCGACTACCTTGAGGCTCTCTGGGCTCGCGTCGTGTCGAAGCCCGAGCAGATTCCGGTGCCGGACTGGCACCGGAAGATCCTGGCAGAACGCCTTGCAGCGTATCGTGCGGGCAAGGGTACTTCACGCCCGTGGAGCGAGTTTCGCGATGAGATGCGGTCGCTGCTGCGCGCTCCAACCAGATGAAGCCCGTCGAGATTCGAGCGGAAGCCGAGCTCGATATCATCGAGGCCGCGCTCTGGTACGAGAACGAGCGCGAAGGATTCGGGGCGGAGTTTGCACTTGGGGTCGAAAGGTCGGTCGCTCGAATCGCGGAGAATCCGCTCATGTTTCAGGAAAGAGACGTGGGGATGCGCATGGCGAAGGTCGGTCGCTTCCCATACGGTCTGTACTTCGTCGACGAGTTCGATAAGTCGTTGCACTGACTGACGGCGCTTGCGCGCCGCGGGCTAACGCCAAGGCGGACAGGTTCCTGGAGCACGGGAAGTTCGGGGACGTCGATCACCTTCATCGAGCTGCAGCTCGGTCACGGTCTAGAACACAGGACATTCCGTCAAGAGCTCTGGGCGGATGCGGAAAGGGGATCATATGATTTGGCGAACTCGCCGTTTCTCGGCATACCTCGGCATCCTCAAGGACAAATTCCTTGTAGTAGTGCACGGATCTACCCTCGCCCCCAAGCAGGACTCCAGTCGCGACCACGTCAAGGTCGGGGGAGCTGAAATCATCTCTTGATAGCGAGTCCGGCAAAGAAATCAGGAGCGCGGTAGATGGACGCCCCTTGTTCACGTCATACTCGCGTGTCTCGGCTTCGACAACTCTCCATTCGTCTACCGGGCAGACGCTGCAGTTGCAGGACCGCCCCTGGTCGAGAGTAAGGACACCTCGGAAAGCAATGCGCTTGCCCACCAGGGCCTTGCCTGCGTATCGGACGGATATGGCCTCTTGGTCGGGCGGGCATTCGGGCAAAGCAGGAACGAACACACGAGACGGACTATAGAGGTGGAAAGTCTCTTCCTCAGCGGTTGCAGAGTTAGTGGCACAGCCGGCGATATCACTGGACACCGAGATCCAAAGTAGCAGAGCCTTCGAGGCGGTCGGCAATCGGTTCATTGGTCTAGCGGGCATCCTATCAAAACCCTTTTGACTTTCCCCTGGAACCAAAGCCTGCTCCCCGATGCTGTGGGGTCAATCAGGCAGAGTGGAGGACGGCTTACCTGCTGCCGCCGAACAAGCCGTTTGAACCCGACGGTCGGCCGCCTGCGGCGTCCGCCCGCAGTTTGACGGCAACCCGGCAGACGACAATCAACGGGTCCAGTCAGCCAGTTCCAGTTGATCGAAGTGTCGAAAGTCTTCCGTGTTGGCGGTGACGAGCGTGAGGCTTCGACTGTGGGCGATTGCCGCAATCTGGCCATCCACGAAGGGCGGTGTTTTGCCACCTTCTTCAAGTCGAGCCCGCTCCCGTCCGTGCCATTCCGCTGCAACGTCATCATAGGGCAGGATCGCAAAGGACCGTCGGACAACACCGTGGAGATACTCCTCTAGAGCGCTTCTTCTCTTGCCGGCAGGAAGCCGACTACAACCGTAGACCAACTCGTGCCAGACCGGCGCTGCGATGGCGCAGTAAACCCCTTGCTGCTCGAGCTTCCTGACAACCCGCCGGTTGGGGGCCTTCGCGACAGGGGCGGAAACGATGGTCGTGTCGAGCAGAAACTTGAGCATCATAGCCGAACGCGACGTCCCGAGTCCTGAGCGCGAAGCGATGTAAAGAAGCCAGGCTCCAGTCCTATCTCCTCGGGCGAATGCCGGCCCAGAAACGCACGGTAGGCGTCACCAAAATTGGTGTGCTCACTGCGAAGCATCTCGTATCTCTGGGGCGAAAGCACCATGGCTACTGGCCGACCCCGTCGCGTCAGCTGCACGTCCTTGCCTGCCTCGACGTCGTCCAGTATCTCCGGAAGATGGGCTCTTGCGTCCGCAACCGAATAGCTCTTCGACATGTCCCTAGTGTACATCTATCTGTACATCGTGCAAGTGCTTTCCGGGCGACACTGTCCAACCCGCGCCCTGAGGCGGACCACAAGAAAATTATGAAGTCTCGGCGGCGAATTTGAGGCTTGGGGAATGCCGCTTCTGGCGGGAGCCAGGATCTGCCTGGACGTCACGGGGTGAGCTAGAGCAGCCCGAATCCGACGGCGACACCCGTGTACGGGATCGTTCGCCTAGCGTCGTACTTGGCGAGCGTGGAGGGGGCGATCTCGGAGCACCGGCGGACGACCCCGCTGGGCGCCGCGGTGTTGGCATCGTCATAGGTGCAATCCGAATAGGCGACCCGCCGGCCGACGCCCACGAACATGCGCAGGTGAAACGACCCGCGCCTCATCTCCGCGAAGCCCTCGCCGTTTACCCAAGTCGCCTGTGTGTATCGGATCTCGGGCGAGTCGCCGGGAAAGACGAAGTTGGTCGTGTCGCCGTGCGAGACGCCGCCGCCGAGCCCCAGCGCGAACACCTCACCGAGGAAGAGAGGCCGAACGCGCGCCATCGCGGCGTATTGAGCACCGCCCACACCCTTCCCGAGCCCGACGTTGATCGACACGAGCGGGTGAGGTGTTAGGTCGGCGGCCAGACCGGCGAACCCCATTGGCGTGCCCAGGCCAAGATGCCCTTCGACGGCCAGCCAATCGTGCCACGCGGGTGAGACCTCACGACCGAAGGCTGACGTGGGTGTCACGGTCGAGAGTGCGATCACCGCGATTCCGGAAGTGAAAAGCCACCAAATGCGCATGTTGTACCTGGACTGCAAGCGACGTACCGCGCTTGCTGCTCGCGCCCTCGCCCGCCCGCAAGCCGCGCAAGCGATCGCGCATCGGCTGCAGGCGCTGGCGCGCAACCAACAAGACCTGCGTGGCTCGGGCGCCACCCAAGTGCACTAGATCCACAAGGTGGGAATAAGGTAGCTCGCGATGGCGCGGTCGTGGGTGACGAACGTCGCGCCTTCGACGATGACTTGCGCGATCAGCAGCCGGTCGAAAGGGTCGCTATGGTGAGAAGGCAAACTGCGAACGGCCTCGGCGTGCTCGAACCGCATATCGAGACGCTCGAAGCCACAGGCTTCCACCGCATCGGCAATGCCGCCATCAAAGCGCAACTTACCGAGAGACATCTTGATGGTCATCTCCCAGGCTGACACCGCGCTGACCAGCACCGTCTCCGCGCCGCCAATCGTGGATCGGATCTTGGCGCCAAGCTTCCGGTCGCCGGCCCACCACCACAAGAACGCATGGGTATCGAGAAGCAGTCGCAAGGCTAGCGACCCTCGAATGCGGCAACCAGATCCGCCGGCAAAGGCGCGTCGAAGTCATCCGCCACCCACACCTTGCCCTTGCCACCGCCCGGCCGCCGGCGAATTGGCCGAACTGCCAGAGGTACCAAGCGCGCGCGCGGCTTTCCCGACTTGGCAATGACAAATTCCTCGCCGTCGGCTGCCCGGCTCACCATGTCCGACAGCTGGCTCTTGGCTTGGTAGATATTCACAGCCTTGCGCATGTTCCCTCGACTTTCACACCTATCGTGACATCCCGGCCATGGTTGGTCAAGTTGGTCAAGTCAGAGGGAGGGACCGGATACTCCGGGCAGAAGTGTCGCGGGCATGTCGCCCCTGGTTCAACCCCATGGGCCCCGCGGGCTAGCTCACGCCCGATTGGGCAGCGGGTACCAGCGGTCGGCTTCGGTGTCGATGTCTTGAATTCCCGCCTGCGGTGCGAGCGCCAAGTTCTTGAAGCTCGGTTTGCCGTCGCCTGAAAACTGCAATTCGGGAAACTCCACCTTGCACGGCGGATCCGTGTGCACCACGAGGAGCGGCAGGTCGGTCGTCGAGCCCAGCAACTTATGCTTGATCCGGTACGCGTGGCAGTCGGCCGAAAGCTCCGAGCGATGGACCACGCAGTGGGATGCACCCCAGGCGAGATGCACGGTCGGCAATCGCTCGAGCGAGCGGTGCACCAGCACGTAGACGTCCGACTGAATGGTGCGCGGGTAGCGCTTGACCGAAAGCGGACCCCATTGCGCGGTTTTTCCGTCGGTCTTGATCAGGTTGTACGCCTGCACCCGGCCGGCATGTTTGGCCAGATCGACCGCACCGATCTGCTGAAAACCATAACTTTCGCCAAGACCGATGGCCAGTGCGGCGTCGACGGCGGCTTTGCTCACCCACACCATGCCCGGCACCGTCGCAGGCTCCAGGCGGGAACAGGTCACGATGGTCTTGCCAAAGGCGTCCGGTGCGTCGTTGAACGGGCTGTGCTCGATCAGCTCGACATCGCCGTAATGAACCGCGATGCGCGCTTGGAAAGGCCACAGGCCGTACTGCTGTTGGCGCTCGCGACCGGCCAGCGTGTTGAAGTGATTGTGGATGCGCCACGCGTGCTCGAGCGCGTGCTTGATGTCGCCGGGATAAACCAGCAGGACGCCGTCCCCCGCGGGTTTGACCACGTAGCGCTTGGCTACTTCGTCGCCCAGGCTGGCGCGCAGATCGTCGCGGATGTCCTTGCCCAGCTTGCCCATCAGGTGGTCGAATTTGAGCAGGTACTCGTGCTGATCCGCAATCGAGGCGTAGCGCTCGACGTCTGCACAGACCACGGCAGCGGGTTGCAATCTTGATGGCGTCTCTTTTTCGTCGATCACGGTCGCCCGAATAGTAGCCGCAAAGAACCTGGCGACAAGAGAACACCGGATGAATCGATGAATTGACGCTACGGCGAGCGATTACTCGAGTCCTGGGGCCAGAACGCGGCAGACCGCGGTGGGATTGAGGATGCCTCTCTCCGTCATCCACGTCCTCGACTCCTCGGGAGCCAGATCGGTGGGACCGCCTTCGAGGTACTTCCTTCCGGCAAATCGGGCCGCATGAGCGAGCAGCCACAAATTGTTTTGCTGGAGGGCTCGGACAGCTGCGACGAGGTTTTCCTTGGTCGCAGCGCCATTTCCTTCGGAAGCCGCGAGGCCGCTGGCGGTCAGGAGAGTGAGCGCCACGGCCCAGGCGTCCGGTTGGCGCCGCAAGGTCGCAATGAGCCGTCGGGCTGCGCCGAGATAGCTCGTCCGCTCTTTGCCGCTCGACTGCTCGGCGGCGGCCAGCGCCGCGCGGGCGCGCAAGTGCAGGGCTGCAATGCGAGTGTGTTGAATGTGAAAGACGCCAGAGCGGCGCAATTGCGGCCAGTGCGCCAGGATCAACGCATACGCCGGCGTGCCCTGGCCCTCGTACAGCCCGGTCTGAACCTTGGCAATCAAGTTGTACCAGTGTTGCACGTGATAGCCGAGACGCGACCATCGCTGAATGCTCTCGTCGGTTTCGCGATGCGACCGATCGGGATCGTCTCGCAGTAGCCAACGGAAGTTGGCGAGGCCGGTTTGGAAATTGGTTGCGGCGTAGAGCGAGCCACGGTCGGTCGCTTGGTGCAGCCCCGTCGCGATCAGACGCTGAAAGGCGCCGAGCTCTCCCAGGTAGTACAGATCTTCCATCAGGAACTGGCGGGCCATGTCGAGCTCATAAACCGCGCCAGCACACTGCTCGGTAAGGATCTTCTCGCTCGCTTCCAGGCGTTTGCGACTCGGGCCGAACTCACCGATCAGATGGCAGATCACGCCGTCCATCAGCAAGGTCACGCCCCGGACATAAGGATCCCCGAGCCGGTTGCCGATGCTCTCCGCCTCCGCCAACAAACGACGCGCACGTCCCGCTCCCGCCTGGCCACGCGCCACACACCACGCTGCCTCGCCAGCCAGCCCTCGACCGATGCGAGGAAGGTCCTTCGCCTGCAATGCCAAAAGCAAGCTGAGCGCCTGGAAATAGGCGCCCTTGATGGGATCGATGAGGCCGAGTCCCGCCGAAAGCGACCAGCAAAGGTCGATGCGCGCTGCCTCTTCGGCGCCAAGCGTCCCCAGGCTTTCGTATGGACACCGCAACCCACGCCAGCGCAAACGGGTGCGTACCCACGCCAGCGATAGCAGCGTGTGTTTGGGCATGTCCATGCCGGCAGCGGCCATGGCGATACCCGCCGCGTCCATTCCTTCGTCGAAGTGCCCGCTCCGTAGCAGCTCGCCGCAAGCCTTGCGGTGCAGGTCCAGCGACCTTGCTGAGTTTCCTTCCTGGCTAGCCGCCGCCTGGTATTGCTTGGCAGCCGCAGGGCCTCGTCCGGCATAAGCAAGAGCATCCGCCAGCTGAGCCAAGAGCGCGCTCTTCTGGGAGGCATCCCAGCTGCCAACCTTCAGCGCCATCGTGAAATGCTCGGCCGCACGGTCGAAGGCCAGCGCCTTCATGGCACGCTCGCCGGTGGCCACGAGGTAACTCGCAGCCTTGCTATTGTGCCCCGATTCGAGCCACAAGGCCGCCACTTGAGCGGGCTCGCCGTCCGATCCGAACGTGGTGGCCAATCGCTCGGCGAGGGCGCGCCGTCTGCTTTCGCCCAGCTCGTTCCACAACCACTCGCGCAGTTGCTCGTGGCACAGCTCGATGCGCTCCCGCCCCAAGGCACCGCCGGCATGCACCAGACGATGGCGGAGCAGCTCGGCGACCGCGTGGCTGAAGCTCTCGGGTGCAAGCTCGCTGGCCGCTTGCACGGCCACCTCGGGAACCGGCGCGCCCACTGTCGCGGCCAGATCCAGCACGGTACGAGCGCTGGCTCCCACGCGTTCCACACGATCGCGCAGGAGGTCTCCGAGCTTCAGGTTCGAAGGCTTGAGCTCGCGAGCCAGGACGTAACTGGCCAATTCCTTGATGAAGAGGGCGTTTCCCTGCGTGGTCTCGGCCAAAGGCTCGAGCTCGGGCATCGACTGGTGATCGCTCGCGAAAACCGATTGCAGGAGAGCTAGCGTCGCCTCTCGATCGAGACGCGGCAGATCTATTTGAACCCTGCGGATCGCCCGATCGAGCCAGTCGGCACCACTACCGCTAGCCCTGCGATCGGTTCCGAGAAACATCATCCGAGGCAACCTGCTGTCGGACAGCAACGCGGAAAACATGGCCAGGCTGTCGTGATCCGCCCACTGCAGATCATCGACGAAAATCACGAGGGGACTCGCCCCTGTGATGACCGCAAGCAATTCGCGCAGCCCATCGAGGACGCGATTGCGCAACTCGTGCGGATCCGAAGGGACGTCTACCGCACCGACGACCGTTGCTTCGGGGATCTGCTCCAGCGCTGGGAACAGGTGGCGCAGAATAGGCGCGATGTCCGGAACCAGGACGGCTCGTTGCTCGAAAGAAAGCTGGCCAACCTGCCGAGCGAGCTGATCAATCACGCCGTCGAGAGCCTTGAAAGGGAGATACTCGCGTTCGTAGCAACGAGAGGCGACGACGGTGCCCGCCTGCTCGGCAGCGAGGCCATCGAGGAAGTGGCGGCAAAGCTCCGTCTTGCCGATACCCGGCTCACCCGCAACAAGAACGGCGAGCCGCGCACCCGCGACAACCTCGGAGAAAGCCGACCGTAAGGTCGCGATAGGACCGGACCTACCGATCAGAGGCGTCACCCCCGCCTGGCCCTGCCCCGGGCCCCACACCGGAATCGGCGGACCGCCCAGGGCAGCCAAGACAGCGGTCACGTCTGGTCGTTGGTCAGGCGCCCGCGCCAGCAAGTTTTCACAGAGGTTGGCGAGTGTCGGTGGTACATCGGGTGCGAGCTGGCGAACCGGTACCGCCTCTTCGTGCTGCTTCCGGTAAAGAATTTCGTAAGACTGTCCGTCGAAGGGCAAGCCCCCGGTCAGTACCTCGTAGAGCATCACGCCGAAGCTGTACCAATCGGTGGCCGAACTGATGGGATCGGATATCGACTGCTCTGGCGCGATGTAGGCCGGAGTGCCGGCGCCGAGAAATGTCGTTCCTGCTTCACACTTGGTGGCGAGGCCGAAATCGAGAATAACGACTCGTCCGTCGCGGCTGACCAGCACATTGGACGGCTTGATATCGCGATGAACTTGCCCGGTCGCATGGATGGCCGCCAGTCCCTGGGCGAGCTGCGAGAACACCTCACACACGCGGGCTCGGTCCCGCTGGCCGGCCTGGCCGCGCAAGTACGAGCGCAGATCGGTACCCTCGACCATCTCCATGGTGAAGAACCAGCGCTCACCGTCGGAGAAAAGATCGCCAAACCGAACTACGTTTCGGTGGCGGAGGTTTGCCGCTGCACGAAATTCTTTCTTGAAGCGACGGAGCAGGTTCGGTTCCAGCCCCGGAAGTAGCTTGAGCGCGACGCGAATGCCGAGCTCGCGGTCCTCGGCCTCGTAGACGACGCCCATACCTCCCTGCCCCAAGAGGCGAACCAGTTGAAAACGCTCCGTCCCGCGAAATCGGACCGCACGGACTTCGCTGGGAGCTTCCGCTCGAAGCATATGGCTACCTACGCGGCGTAGGTTCGGCCCAGCTCCACACTTTGTCAAGAAGCGGCGGCGGGTATTGGGGCCACGGCTCAGTTCGCAATCGCTTGCCCCTCGCCCTTGGACTCAACATCTGCCAGGGTCAGGCGGCCGCACGGCTTGAGCTTCTCGCCATTGATCAAATCGACAGGCGAGGTGTAGCGGGGCAGCTGGTCCGTGAATCTCCGACGTTAGGCAAAGGTATCCGTCGCGTATCGCGCGAAGGAAGGCCAGGCTAATTCTGCTCCCGCCGGGCTTCGGCGGTTGCTGGGGCTTCCACGCACGAGCAGACTTGAAGTAACGAGATGATCACACGCTTGGTGGAACCATTCGAGATCGAGGTGGCAGCGCTAAGCGATACCGGCAGCGAGCGTGGCCACAACGAAGACCACTGTGGCAAATTCGTGAAGAGCAAGACCAGCGCTCTCGTGGCGGTAGCCGATGGCATGGCGACCCTCGAAGGAGGCGACCTGGCCGCCCAACGCGCGGTGCTCGGGCTCGTGCGCTCGTTTCGCGAGTTGGCGCCAGGCATGACTCAGGCGCAGCGTCTCGTGCGCGCGGCCCGCAACGCCAACTACGAACTTTACGACATGGCTGTGGTGGTTCCCCAGTTGCGCGGCATGAGCACGACGCTCACGGCGGTGGCAGTTGACGATGGTGATATGACTGCGGTCCATATTGGCAACAGTCGCATCTACTTAATCCGTGACGGCTATATCAATCAGCTCAGCAAGGATCACACGGCGGCGGCACAAGCCATCGAAGAGGAACGCGAGGTACCGCCCGGCGGACACGACATCCTCACCCGCTGCCTGGGACGCGAGCTTATCGTGCCCATCGATCTGTTCGAGATGGAGCTGGTCCGCGGCGACGCCCTGTTGCTTTGCACCGACGGTCTTTACCGGGTCTTCGAAGACATGGAAATGGCGCGACTGATCGAAGGCCTGGACGCCACGACTGCTTGCCGCAAGCTGATTGACGAAGCCAACGCGGTCGGGACTCTGGACAACGTAACGGTAGCCGTCGTGCGCGTCCTGGGAGAAACGCCCGAACCGCGCCACTAGCGGCGCGGGCGCGATCCCCTGGCGCAGCCCCGCCCGGCGGGTCACACTGAGGCTCGTAGAAGAAACGCTTCGCCGAGGAGAATCGCCATGGCCGTTGGTTGGGCTCAGGATGGAGCCGTGCAGGACCAAATCGATGCGAGCGTCGAAGACGCCGTCGCACAGGCAAGGAATGGCCTGCGCAAGGGCGAAAGCCTCACCCATTGCGAGGAGTGTGGCGAGGAGATTCCCGAAGCCCGCCGCAAGGCCGTCTCAGGCGTTCGCCGCTGTGTCGCCTGTCAGGCGGAAGCCGACGGTCGGTATGTCGAGCGCAGCCTTTACAACCGCCGCGGCAGCAAAGACAGCCAACTGAAGTAACCTCTTGGAGATCCGCATGCGCAAAATCTTCGTGTTCGACAACATCAGTGTGGATGGCCAGTTTTCCGACGCCGACGGCGGCGTGGGCTGGGCCAAGCGCGACGGCGACGAGCTTACCGAGTACGTCAAGCGCTCCCGCGGCGACATCAGCACGTACCTTTTCGGCAGGAGCACCTTCCAGATGTTCGCGTCGTTCTGGCCCACGCCTGCAGGCAAAGCGGCAAATCCCTACTTCGCCAAGCTCCTCAACGAGGGCGAGAAGATTGTCTTTTCGAAGACACTCACCGGCGCGGACTGGCAGAACACCACCATCGTGCCCGTGGCCGACCGACAGAGCATCGAAGAGCTCAAGTCGTTGAAAGGCGGCGACTGTCTCATTTTCGGCAGCGGGCGCCTGGTACGCGATCTGACTTCGCAGGGCCTGATTGACGAATACCAGCTCGTATTGAATCCGGTAATCCTGGGCCAAGGTCAATCGCTTTTCGGCGCATTGCCTAGGACTGTCGAGTTGCGCCTACTCGAAGCCAAGCCGTTCAAGAACGGCACGGTGCTGCTGCGGTACCAGCCCGCCGAACGGCGCTAGGAAGAATGCGGCGGAGCTCGCCGCCGCCACGGCACGAGCGCGGGTGTTCGTTTCATGTGCTCGGCCCAAGCGGGATGGCGAGACAGCATGCGTCTGTCCATCCAGGGCACGCTGACCAAAACGAAAAGCAATGTGATCGCCAGTGCGCCGACCGCGGACCAAGCCCAATGCGGCTCAGCGGCGATGCCGAAGAGAAAGATTCCCCACCAAAATAGAACTTCACCGAGATAATTGGGATGACGACAGACGGACCACAGACCCGTGACAAGAATGTCTTCGGGACGGTGAGGTAAGCGGAGGTAGCGGCGGAGCTGAAGGTCGGCGATGGCTTCCACCACGATGGCGGCGCCGGTCACCAGCGTGGCAACAGCGTCGACCCAAGTGAATCCGGTCCGAGCGAGCGCGGGAAAGGCCGGCAGCATTCCGCAGAAGACCCACGCGGTGGGGAAGAGGTGAATCGAAAAGAAGCTCGCAGGCCAGTACAACCTGCCGGTCTTGCCGCGAATTTCGACGTAGCGAAAATCCTCGTCCGCGGGACCGCGCCAGCGCAGCGCCCAATTGGCGGTGAGACGCGCGCCCCAGAGAGCGAAGAGTGATATTACTATGATGTGGCGAAGCCTGATCCCGCCGGATGTCCAATAGATCGCGATGGGCAAGGGCGCCACGCTCCAGTACGGATCGTAGATGCTGGAATTGTCGAGCGCGACACTGAAGGCGAACACGACGATGGTTGCGACGAGATCGGCCACGGCCGCAACCAGGATTGGATGGCGACCCGCGAATGGCTGCGCCGCTGCGATCGCCGCAAATAGCGCAACAACATACGCAACCACAACGACGATTTGCCCTGCGCGTTTGGATGAAACGATGCGCATGCGATCATCCGTAAAGCTTGCGCGTGGCGCGACCCATGATCCGAATCGCCATTCGGCGGGGAAAGAGGTGCGCCATCAAAAAGGCCGAGAATCGATAAAACCAGCCTGGCACGACACTCGGTCCGCGCCCGAGCGCCGCCAGCGTGCGCTCGGCGACGAAATTGGGATCGAGCAGTGGCACGCGACTTGGCCGCGGCTTCGACGATTCGTATCCCGGCGTGCGCGTGGCACCGGCGCGACAAACGACGACGTCCACGCCGCTTGCCGAAAGCTCGTCCCAAAGGGCTTCGCCAAGCACCGTGTTGAACGCCTTCGACGCCGCGTACGACGAAATCCACGGTCCGCCTTGCGCGCCAGCCGTGGAGCTCATGAGCACGATCCCGCCGCGACGGCGCGCCGTCATGGAGCGACCGAAGTGATGCGCCAGCACCAGCGGACCGCGACAGTTCACGTCGATCACGCGCAGGTGTTCATCGAGCGGCCGGTCGAGAAAAGCACCGATGGTGGAAAAGGCCGCGTTGTACACGACGAGCCCGACCTCGAGGTCCGCGGTGGCCGTTTGGACAAAGGTCAGCAGATCCGTCCGCGCCAGATCGGCGGCCAGAGTTCGCACATCGACCTTGCAGGTGGCGCGCAGAGTGGCGGCCAGACTGTCCAGCGCATCCTGGCGACGCGCGATGAGCACGAGGTTGATTCCCCGGCGCGCGAGCTGGCGCGCGAAGGCCTCGCCGAGGCCGACCGAGGCGCCGGCGATCACGGCCCATGGACCGTAGCGTTCGGGAAAGTCGCTCATGTGCTCATTCCCCTTTGCGCCACCATTTCTTCGCTGAAGGGATGCAGGCTAGAGCCCATGCGCCAGAGGATGAGCAAGGGAAAGACGATCCACGATGCGTTCGCGCTCACGACGATCCACGGTCGGGGCGACGCATGAACGCCGGCCAGCTCGTCGAACAGAATGATGATGACGTTGGCGAGCATCATGCCCGCCCAAACGAAGGACGGCGTTCGGATCCATTCGCGGCCGCGCGCAAAGGCGTAAATCGCCATCGCGTAGAACGGTCCGAAAAGAAGAACGTCAATCCAAATGGTGGCCCGGTACCAGGCGGGGCGCGCCCACAGGAGCGGATCGAATGTCCTCTCCCACCAATGAATCAGCGCCATGGCACCGCCGGGAGGCCATAACGCGCCGCTGACGTCCGCCGGGTCACGGATGAGGATCTGCTCGATGCTGATGACGTAACTGACGAAGAGCAGGTTGAAGACGAAGAAGCCGAGGAAGACAATATCGAGTCGCCGGCGAGAGAGAGGAACGGGCAGCCGCATGGCCGCACCTTAGCGAGCCAGCTCCGCTTTTGCCAGTCGTGCATCCAAAGAACGGCGGCGCCTACCCGCCCGGGAAAGCTATGCGTGCACCGTCAACGTTCGTTTCCTCCCTCAGCGCGAACAGCGACGGCGTAGCGTCCATTGCGTCTACGAAAGAAGTCTGGGTAACATCGCCCGAAGATCGCATGCTGACCATCGATGGCGTTCGTGATCCGGCCCACCCCAAGCAGACGGCGCACGTCGAGATGCCAGGCGCCGTCGACCAGGCGCGCGATGTTCCCGACTACGTCTTGAGCCCAACCGATTGACGAACACCGGTCGACGAAGGCTTTTCCTCGCGTGCACCGTCATCATGGTCGCGGCGCTGGCGCCTCGAGCCGCGCAGGCTTACCGACCGTTTGACGGCACCGACGCCGACGTGGCCAAGCCCGGCGAATTCGAGCTGGAGCTCGGTCCCGTGCATTTTTATCGTGAGGACGGCAGCAACTTTCTCATCGCACCTGCGACGGTGCTGAACCTGGGCGTGGTCGATCGCCTGGAGCTGGTGGCGGACTTCAAGAATTTCGTGGCGCAGGGCGAGCTAGAAGCAAACGCCCATCGCCTGCGTCTGCGGGACACCGACCTACTCGCCAAAATTGTGCTTCGCAAAGGCGCTCTACAGGAATGCACTGGCCCGAGCGTGGCCCTTGAAACCGGCGCGCTCTTGCCCGAGCCCGGCGCCAGCAACGGATTCGGCGCGCAAGCCAACGTCATCGTCTCGCTTACTAGCAGGTCGGTTGCGCTGCACCTGAACGAGGCCATGGCGATCAACCGAGACCATCGCTTCGAAGACTTCACGGGCGCGATCGTGGAAATCGGCCGAAGGTTGGTGGTCCGTCCGGTCGCCGAGGTCTTCGCGGATCGCGCCGTCGGCGGCGGCAGCGAATACTCTGTCCTGGCGGGTGCGCTGTGGGCGGCCAGCGAAACGTGGGTACTGGACGCGGCGCTACGGGCGGCGCGTGCGAGCGGCGCCTCGGTGATCGAGGTTCGCCTGGGTGTTACGTGGACTGCCCACGTGTGGAACGTGCAAACCAGTGAATGAACCCAGCACTACGTCCGTCTAGAAGTACAATAGTTGAGTCTAAGGGAGGTCCCATGCGCTTCATCGCTTCACCAAAGAACTACTTGGCCGGTCTCGTTGCTCTGCTTGCTGTGGCGGGCGCGGGTTGCGGCGGCGGGGGCGGTGGCCATTCCGGGCGAGGCAGCAACAACTACAACGCGTATGTCACTCTCCAGAGCTGGAGCCTGTACGATCTGAACGGCACCGCCGTGACCTGCGCCGACATCGCTGCGCGGGACGTGGTCGTCTCGTACTACAACGCTGACACCGGGACTCAAGAGCCGTTTACCGACACCTTTCCGTGCAGCAACCTGACGGGCATAACGGACTACCTGCCGGCTGGCAACTACACCATTACGGTCACGATCTACGGCGACCCTGCCATCTACCACAACAACACGACCGTTCTCGACCAAGTCCAGTCCTCGCAGCTGCTGCTCGGTGGGCCGAACACCCTTCCAAGCTTCAACTTTCAAATCAACGCCTTTGATCTGGCTTGGACCATCTCGGTTGGGGGCGTGGCGACGAAGTGCGAGGCCGTCGGGGCGACGTCGGTCGAGCTGGATATCTCTTACGCGGGCCAGTCCCAGCCCGTCGTATACACCTTCCCGTGCAATACATACGAATCCGCAACAACTGGCATCGCAATGGGAACCTACGCCATTCAATGGCAGGCATTCCTGCTCGACGCTTCCAACCACGAGCTCGCGCCGGGCACAGCACTGACCAACTTCACCGTGAGCTCTTCAGCCCCGGCGAATCTGGGTACGGCCATCTTCACGCCCTAGTCGGGAGCTGCCACCCGCCGACCGGCGAGCGTGCTAGCCTGCCCGCCTCACGATGAATCTGGGCCAACGTCTCGTTGACATCACCGCCGCCAGCCCTTTCACTGGAGCTGGCATGAGCCTGGTCACGGCTCTCGGCGCGCTCGTCGTTCTGATCTTTCTGCGCCGATTGCTTCCGGCGGAAAATCGCGACCACGGCGGCGTGCTGAAGATTTTTTTGGCCATCGGCGCAATGCTGGCGTTCCTGCGCCTGGCTCTGCTCACCCTCGGCGTCGAACCGGCGGCGACCGGTCGCATGCTGACCATGCTGTCGACCTTCTTCGTCGCCATGGGCGTGATCGGCACCGCCGTGCTGGGCGTCTTCGAGATTCTGCCGAGCCGGGCCAACGTTCGCTTCCCGCTGCTTCTGCGCGACCTCGTGCTGGTGCTCGGCTTCGTGGTCGTCATCGCGGGCGTGCTCGGGCAGAGCGGCGTCGACGTCGCGTCGATGGTCACCACGTCGGCGGTGCTCACGGCCATCCTCGGCTTGGCGCTGCAGAGCACGCTGACCAACGTCTTGGCCGGCATTCTGCTGCACGTCGATCGCTCGCTCGGGGTGGGCGACTGGGTCCAGTTCGGGCAGCGCAAAGGTTGTATTACCGAAATCCGCTGGCGCTCGACGGTCCTGCGCACCACCGACGGCGACACCGTCATCATTCCGAACGCGCAAATTACCGCACAAGAGGTCTACAACTTCTCGCGCCCCCTGCCGCGCCATCGCGCCCGCGTGCGCATTGGCTTTCATTACCGCCACCCGCCGAACGATGTCCGCCGCGTGCTCATCGAGGCGGCCCGGTCCACACCCGAAGTGCTGACGGAGCCGGCGCCCGACTGTTTTCCCGCCGAATTTGGCGACTCCGCCATGGTCTACCAGCTTCGCTACTGGATCGATCGCTTCGACCGCGAGGCAGACATTCAAGGCGAGGTGCTGGCGCGCGTGTGGTACGCCGCCCAGCGGGCCGGGCTGGAAATTCCCTATCCCGTTCGCACCATCCACAATCCGGCGGCAACCCACGAGGCGCCGCTGGCGCTTGGCTCGCCGCCCTTCGAAGAACGTCTGTCCGCGCTGGCCAAGGTCGACTTGCTATCGACGCTGGAGCCGGCCGAGCGCGAGCAGCTGGCGCGCGGACTGCACGAGAAACGCTTTGCCGCCGGCGAAGCCATCCTTCGTCAGGGCCAGCCCGGCGATTCGATGTTCATCATTGCCAGCGGTCGCGTGCAAGTCTCGCTCGGGCAGTCCAACCTGAACACGACGCTGGCATCGCTCGTCGCCGGCGACTTCGTGGGCGAAATGTCGCTCATGACCGGCGAACCTCGCAGCGCCACCTGCTTGGCCGCCACCGACGTGCTCTGTTACGAGCTCGACCACGCCACCCTGCAAGCCGTTCTGACCAGTCGCCCGGTCATCGCAGATCAGATGTCCGCTCTCCTGAGCGCCCGCCAAATGCACCTAGCGCGCAAAGGCGGCGAGATCTCGGCCCAGGCCGCGGGGCGCGCCCGCGAGCATCACCGCGCGCTCGGAGAAAAAATCCGTCGTCTCTTCAACCTAAGTTGAAGGGCGCACGGCGGCTTCCATCTCGATCTCGGCGAGCAGACTTTCCTTGTCGCGCCCGACGGTCGCCACGGCCAAGCGTTTGCCGCTCTTCCAGTAGGCAACCCGTCCGTCGTGAGCCTCCAGATTGCCGTCGACATCGATGCGATCCCAGCTCTCGGCGTGGCCGACGTAGGCGATGGTCACGTCGTAGTGAGCGCTCCAGAAAAATGGAACCGCATCGAACGCGACCTTGGCGCCCAGCATGTTGCGCGCCACGGTCTGCCCCTGCCGCTGCGCTACCGCCCAGTGCTCGACTCGGATGGCCTGGTCGCTGTGCGGGTCGGGCCAGCGAGCAATATCACCGGCCGCATAAATGCCGGGCGAGCTGGTTTCGAGGAACGCGCTGACCTTCACCCCGCGATCGAGCGCCAGACCTGCGCGCTCGGCCAGTGTCGTGTCCGGTGTGATGCCGGCGCCGATGACGACAAAGTCGGCGGCTAGCTTGCTTCCGTCGGACAAGACGACGTGCTTGTCCTCGATGGACGCCGGCTTCTGGCCGAGGTGAAGGACGACGCCGTGCGATTCGTGGATGGCGCGAATCATCTGGCCGAGCTGCGGCCCCAGTACGCGTTCGAGCGGCCGCTGGTCCGGGGCCACCACGTGCACCTCCAGCCCGCGCGCTCGCAGCGATGCCGCGACTTCGAGGCCGATGAATCCTGCGCCGACGACGACCGCACGCTTTGCCGTCTTGCTTCGCTCGATCAGGGACCGGCTGTCCGAAAGACTGCGCAGAACAGAAACGTGTTCGAGGTTCACGCCGGGAATTTCGAGGCGCCGAGGCCGACCGCCGGTGGCGAGCAAGAGCGCGCCGAACGGTAGTGGCTCGCCACCGGTCAGCGTGACGACGCGCTTATTACCGTCCAGAGCAACCGCGATGGTTCCCGTTCGCAAGTCGATATTCTGCTCTTGATAGAACTCGCGCGGACGCAGTGGGATCCATTCTTCGGGCGCCGTGCCGGCCAAGTAGTCCTTCGATAGATTCGGCCGGTCGTACGGAACCGAGGGGTCTTCGCTGAGGATGGTGACCGGCCCGCCGTAGCCTTCGCGGCGGAGCATCTCGGCCGCCGCACTTCCCGCCGCGCCGCCTCCGACAATGACGACGGACGACGGTTCGCGCGTGCTCGTCCGCCGAGGCGCTGGCTTCTCGTCCAGCTTCCCAACAACGCGAATCGTGTGGCCCGCGCGCTCGACACGGAAGCAGGCGATGGGATTCAGCGCCGGCGCCGCGAGAGCGTCACCCGAGCGTAACGAAAAGCAGGCGTGGTGCCACGGGCAGCGAAGCGTGTCGCCCGACACTGCCCCTTCGTCGAGGCGGGCTCCGTAATGCGTGCAACCTGCCGCGACGGCAAAGACTTCACCGCCACGGCGGACGAGAACGATGGGCTCGCCCCGAAACTGCGCAGCGACGGGAATTCCGTCGGGCAATTGGTCGATGGCAACACCCTTTTCGGCATCCGGTCCACGCAACGCGATCGGTTCACCCATGATGGCCTCCACCACCTTGGATGAGCGCGAGCTGCAATCGGCTACGGCAAAGGCGCTTACGAAGCCGCGACCGGGCTACTCTTGGCGGCTGTTTGCGGCTCGGCCGAGGCCACGGTCATGTCGGCGCGACCGTAGCTCGACGGCCCGATGAGGTAGCCTTCTTCGCCGTGGAGGTTGAGGTCGAGACCTTCGCGCTCTTCGTCGGACGTAACCCGCAAGCCGACGGTCGCATCGACGACCTTCAAGATGGCCAGCGTGCCGGCAACCGAGAAGGCGATGGTCACCACAACCGCGAGGACTTGCTTGCCCAGGAAGGCAGCGTTGCCAGCCAGAAGCCCGTCGGCCCCACCCGCGTTCCACACCTTGGAGGCGAACACGCCGAGCAGAATGGTGCCTACCGCTCCGCCAACGCCATGCACGCCGAAGGCATCCAGCGTGTCGTCGTAGTTCAGCTTGGCCTTGAGCATGACACCACCGTAGCAGGCGAGTCCCGCAGCGCAGCCGATGGCGATGGCGCCCATCGGACCCACGAAACCCGAGGCGGGCGTCACGGTCGCAAGGCCCGCGACTAAGCCCGAGGCGAAGCCGAGCGCGGAAGCCTTGCCGTAGCGGTAGACGTCGATGATGAGCCACACGATGCCACCCGCGGCAGCGGCCAGCTGCGAATTGACCAGCGCCAACACCGCGATGCCCGAAGCATTGAGAGCGCTGCCACCGTTGAAGCCGAACCAGCCGAACCACAGGACGCCGGCGCCGAGCAGAACCATGGTCATGTTGTGCGGCATGCTGCGCTCGCGTGGATAGCCGATGCGCTTGCCGACGATCAGCGCGACGACCAGCGCCGAGATGCCCGAGCTGACGTGCACCACGATGCCGCCCGCAAAATCGAGTACGCCCATCTTCGCCATCCAACCGCCCGCGCCCCAGACCCAGTGGCAGAGCGGATCGTAAATTAGGGTCGCCCAGAGCAAGGTGAAGAGCACGTACGCCGAGAACTTCAGGCGTTCGGCGTAGGCGCCCGAGATGAGCGCCGGCGTGATGATGGCGAACATCATCTGGTAGGCGAAGAACAGCATGTGCGGAATCGTGTCGCCGGCGCGCGGAGCCAGGTCCACGCCGCGCATGAAGGCGTACGACAGGCCGCCGATGAGGCCGCCGTGGTCAGGTCCGTACGAGAGCGAGTAGCCGAAAGCCACCCACTGCAAGGTGATGAGCCCGAGCACCACGAAGCTGTGCATGAACGTCGAAAGCACGTTCTTCGAGCGCACCAGGCCTCCGTAAAAGAGCGCCAGGCCGGGCATCATGAGCAGGACGAGCCCCGTTGAAATCAGAATCCACGCCGTATCGCCTGTGTTGATCATGTCGCGCAGGTTGCATCTTTGAAAAATGCTAGAAAAGTCTACGTTTCATTAGACTTTCAGAATTTGCTTTTCATAAACATGGAAGTAACTCAAATGATCAATGTTAGTTACTTTAAGGAAACAATTAATGCTATTCTGCGGATTCGCGACTGGCAAATGCGCCTTTCGGACGTTATAGAAAGGCCTCCTTGAACCAGCAGCTCGCACCGGCCGTCGTTTGTCGCGGTCTCCGCAAAGTCTACGACGGCAGACACGGGCTCTTCCGCAAGCCATCGCCCTCGGTGGTTGCCGTCGATGGATTGGATTTGGTCATCGAGCGGGGCGAGTGCTTCGGCCTTTTAGGACCCAACGGGTCCGGAAAGACCACCACCGTCGAAATGCTGGAAGGCCTGTTGGCACCGACCACGGGTGAGATCCAACTGTTGGGCTTGCAGTGGGCGACGGCCGAGCAAGCGCTGCGCGAGCGAGTCGGCGTCGCCTTGCAAGAGACCCACTTGCCGGAAAAGCTGATGGTGGAGGAGCTGCTGACGCTTTTCCGCAGCTTCTATCGCACGCCCCGGCCGATGGCCGATCTGCTGGCCGACGTCGAGCTGGAAGAAAAGCGACGAGCGTGGGTGGGAAAGTTGTCGGGCGGCCAACGCCAGCGCCTGGCCATCGCTTGCGCCCTGGTGGGCGAGCCGGAAGTGCTCTTTCTCGACGAGCCGACGACCGGCCTGGATCCGCAGTCGCGCCGTCAGGTTTGGGGCCTGGTCGCCGGCTACCGAGCGCGCGGCGGGACTGTCGTCCTGACCACGCACTATATGGAAGAGGCCGAACGTTTGTGCGACCGGGTGGCCATCGTTGACCACGGCAAACTGGTACGCGTGGGCAGCCCGAGCGAGCTGATTGCGGCCTTGCCCGGCGATCACGTCATCGAGCTGGAGCTGGAAAAGAATACCAAAAACACCGCCTCGGCGTTGACCGCCGACGAGCTGGGCCAGGTGAGGTTCGTGAAGGAAGCGCACCTTTCGGCCGAAGGCGTGTGGTCGCTCGCCGTGCGCGAGCCCGAGCATGCGGTGGCCGCGGTATTGGCGCTGCTGGAAAGCAAGGGCTGTGCGCTCGGGCGCCTCGGCACCCGCAAAGCCTCGCTCGAGGACGTCTTCGTAGCGCTCACGGGAAGGCATCTGCGCGATGGCTGAGCCGAGCAAACGCCCCAATCCCGTCATTCAGCTCACGCTCATGCGCCTGCGCGAAATCGGCCGCGAGCCCGGCGTCCTGTTCTGGGCCTTCGGTTTTCCGGTGCTGCTGTCCATCGCCCTCGGTATCGCCTTCCGCGTACGCGGCCCCGAGCCAACCGTCGTCGGTGCCCTGCCCGGCATCACCGCCGATCTCAAGCAAATCCTCGTCGATGCCAAACTTCAGGTGAAACCGCTCGACCCAGCTAGCGCGGAAACCGAGCTGCGGGCCGGGCGCGTGAACCTTTTGCTCGTGCCGCCGCAAACGCCGGGTCAGCCCATCACCTATCGTTTCGATCCGTCGCGCGCCGAAGCTCGCCAAGCGCGCTCGATGGTCAATCAAATCCTCCAGCGCGCCGCCGGCCAGATGGAGCCGCGCCTCGTGCGCGACGAAGAAGTGCGCGAGCCCGGCGCGCGCTACATCGACTTTCTCATTCCCGGCCTCTTGGCCATGAATCTCATGTCCGGCTCCATGTGGGGCGTGGCCTGGGTCATCGTGCACATGCGCGTGCGCAAGCTGCTCAAGCGCCTGCTGGCCGCGCCCATGCGCCGCCGCGACCTGATGTTTTCCATGGGACTCGCGCGCATGGTTCTCATTCCCATGGAAGTCGCCTTCATCGTGATCTTCGCTCGCCTGTTTTTCTCGGTGCAGGTGGCGGGATCGTACCTGGCGCTGTTCACCATGGCCTTTGCGGGCAGCGCCTGTTTCGCCGCCATCGCCATTCTGGTGGCCAGCCGCGCGCAAAACACCGAAACGGTGAGCGGCCTGATGAACCTGGTGATGTTGCCCATGTTCATCGCCTCGGGCGTCTTCTTCTCGGCCAGCAATTTTCCGGACAGCATTCAGCCGGTGATTCGCCTGCTTCCACTCACCGCGATGTGCGACGGTATGCGTGCCGTAATGATCGACGGTGCCGGCTTCGTTGGCATTCTCTGGCCGCTGGCGATTTTGGCCCTGTGGGGCGTTCCCGCCTTCTTGGTCGGCCTACGCTACTTCCGCTGGAACTAGGGGTCCTCTCTTTTCCCGTGACAGGGATCTGGGCGTCCCGCAAGATCGCGCAAACTTTCGGGGACCCTTTCATGATCAGCAGGCTTGGCGTTTCACTACTCGTGGCTCTGTTCCTCGTTTCCGGAGGGACGGCCTTTGCACGATCGAAGACAGCGGCGCCGAGCGAGACCGCCGAAGCCAGCGAGCCGGAAGCTGACCAAGGCCAAGGCGCGCAGAGCCCGCAAGACGAAACCGCCAAGTTTCTGGCCAGCCTGAAGTGGACCGTCGGTCCAGGCAAAGCGGCGATCGGCAGCCTGGCCGAGCTTCAGGTGCCCGAAGGCGCGCGTTTCACCGACGCGGCTGGCACGCGCAAGATGCTGGAAGTGATGCACAACCCGACCAGCGGCAGCGAGCTTGGTCTGCTGACCAACGACTCCCTCGACTGGTTCGTCATCTTCGAGTTCGAAGAGATCGGCTACGTCAAAGACGCCGACAAGGAGAAGCTCGACAGCAACGCCATGCTCGAATCGCTGCGCGAAGGCAACGAGGCCGGCAACGAAGAACGCAAGAAGCGTGGCTGGGCGCCGATCACCCTCGTGGGCTGGCACACGGCCCCGTTCTACAACAAGGAAACCAACAACCTCGAGTGGTGCATCAAGGGCCAGTCGCAGGGCCACGACATCGTCAATTACAATACCCGCATCCTCGGCCGCGGCGGCGTCATGAGCGCCAACTTGCTCGTCGCGCCCGAGGCGCTGGACCAGACCCTAGCGTCGGTGAAGACGATCCTGAAAGGCTTCACGTACAGCCAGGGACACAAATACTCCGAGTGGAGATCGGGCGACAAGATTGCCAAGTACGGTCTTTCGGCGTTGGTCGTGGGCGGCGCGGTCGGAGTGGCGGCGAAGCTCGGCTTTCTCGGTAAGATCGCAGCAAGTCTGGGCAAGCTGTGGAAGCTCGTCATCCTTGGCTTCGCCGGTCTGGCCGCCGCCATCAAAGGTTTGATTTTCGGCAACAAGAAGAAAGAAAACCAGCCGCCACCGGCAGCGCCGACGGCCCCGACGAACCGACAGCAGGGCTAGTCGAGTCGGCGACACGGGACCCGCGCTTGACCGACCTCGGTGAGCTGTACCTCGTCTTTCTGGTCCTCTATCTCTTCGAGTGCCTGGCTTGGGTACCTCGCCGGAGCGTGGGCTTTTACACCTGGGCCCGGCGCTGGCGAGCGCGCGCAGCCTTTCGGCCCAATTCCGGATGGTCGCTCGCCGTCGTGCTCGGCAAGCCGTGGCCGCCGCTTGCATCTCCCTGGTTCGCCGAGCCGTTGCCGTTCGCGCTGGATCCGCTGGGCGTCACTCTGAGCGAGACAGATCAACGGCACATCGCCTGGGATGCCCTTGGGCCGGTGCGGGCACGCGGCCACCGCATCGAAGCGAACAGTCTTTCCATCAGCACCGCATCCCACAACGCGGCCACCGCACTGGCCGCGTTGCTGGAAAACGTGCGCACGTCGCCACCCAAGAAGCGGGAGGCGGAGCTGCGCAAGTTCCTCGACCGCCGCTACGACGTCGAGCTGCCCAAAAATCGCCAGCGGCAGTTCGCCAAGACGGTTCGGGTGGTACGCGTGCTCTCGAATGCCCTCTGGCTGTCTCTTTTCGGCGGGCTCGGCGTGGCGCTGCTCAGTCGCAGTATCGCCCATCTACTGCTGGTCGCGGTGCTTTCGCTCGTGCTTTGGCCGGCGAATTCCGTCGCCTTTGCGCTCTGCTTGCGCAATGTCGCCTGGCTTCCCGCTGGCGCCAAACCCGATCGATCCAAGCGCTGGGTAGCATTTCTCTCGCCGATTTCCGGCGTCCGCGCCGTGGACATGCTGGCGCGAGAAGCCTGGGCCGACCTGGAGCCACTCGCGGTGGCCGCGGCGCTCCTTATGCCGAAAGACCTTTCGACATACGTCCGCCCGCTGCTCGTGGCCACGGAACCGCGCCCCGACGACGCCCTGGCCTGGTGGCGCGCCGAGAACCGGGAGCGCATCGTGCGCGTTCTGCAAAAGAAGACCATCCAAGTCGCCGATCTGCTGAGCGAGCCGCCGCGCGAGAGTACCCGCGTGCAAACCTACTGTCCGTCGTGTCTGGCGCAATTCGCCGATACACCCGAGCACTTGCAGTACTGCTCCAACGAACGCTGCGCGGGGGTGCGCCTACGTCGCTTCTCTAAATAAATTGGCCCTCCGCACTCAGCAGGCTCTCTTCCGTGGACCAAACGGATGCCAAGTGCGGAGGGCCCCCCACTTCCACCTAGTTACAGGAGCAACTCCTTGGACGCTCTGACGAGCGAAACGTTTCAACCGAGACCGAGAAGACCTTCAACATATTGGCTTGTCTCGAACCCCCAAGCGTCGTTCGGATTGACGCGAGCAAGTTTTCCTCGGAAATCTTCGACATTCTTGTAGTTGTGGCTGGTCATCCAGGCGTCCAGATCGGTCAGCATGGTGGCGATGTACGCCGGCTTCTCTCGAAGTAGGACGCCGACCACCTGCGTGGCCCGCGCTCCGGCCAGAAGCATCTTCGCAACGTCCCGACCACTGCTGACACCCGTGCTGGCGGCGATGCCCGAGCGCACGCGATTCGCCAGAAGCGCAACCCAGCGCATCGGCAAAAGGGAATCGCGCGATTCGGTTTCCTGGTAGCGCGCCTTCTTGACCTCGGCATCCACGTCGATGTCGGGCTGGAAGAGGCGATTGAACATCACGAACCCGTCGGCGCCGGCCTCTTCGAACTTGGCCACGACATTGAATAGGTTCGTGTAGAAAGGATGCAGCTTCACCCCGATGGGGACGCGCACGGCGTTGCGAACCTCATTGAGGATGTCCAGCTCGCGGTTCTCGACGTCCGCTGCGGTCACCGCCGGATCGTTCACCGGCGAATACAAATTGAGCTCGATCCCGTTGACGCCCGCGCCTTCGAGGGCTTTGGCGTATTCCGCCCACTCGACCTTGGTCACGCAGTTGATGCTCGCGATGAGCGGGATGGAGACCGCTTTGCGCGCCTCGGAAACCCAGTAGACGTGCGTCCGCGTTCCGGCGTGCTGAAGGCGGGGAAACATCGAGATGGCTTCCGCGGAAATGTTCGCGTGCTCGCCCAGGTCGCGCTCGAAAGCTTCCGCGTCGATGCGGACTTGCTCTTCGAACAGGGATTTCAAAACCACCGCCGACGCCCCCGCCGCCTCCATCGCCTTGATGGTGTCGACACGAGTCGATAGCGGCGATGAGCCGACCATGATGGGGTTTTTGAGCGCGATCCCCATGTAGCTGGTTCGTAGGTCTGACATGCTGGGCCTCCCTTCAGTGGAATGAGAAACCGGTTCCGTTTGGTCCGAAAAGGATTTCCGAGTTTGCTGGCAGTTATCGGATGCTGCCACGGTCGAGGTGGTGGCAAAAAAAGTCGGGCTGGCCTTTGAGTCCGACCCGACCGCAGCGGGCTGACCTGACGCGATGACTCTGGCCGCGGAAAGGTTACAGGCAGATCGGACCCGCGCTCACATGTTGAGGGCGTTTGACCCAACCGACACCGAACCGTCGCGGGCTTCGCCTCGAACTGCGCCCAAGCTTCCGGCCCGTCCCAACGTAACTCAGAGGAGATACCCATGCGCAAACTGACCCTCTCGACCCTTCTCGGCGCCGGACTGCTTGCCACCGGCAGCGCTGTTCTTGCCGGCAACGGCACCTTCATCAACGCCGGCAACGGCATCAGCCCCACCGACACCTCGCAGACCACGGAAGCCCGGGCATTCGGGGAGTCGATCGACGACGATTCCAAGGTCGATCCGGTTCTGCACGTGGGCGACACCCATTCCGGCAAGGAGATCTGCACCAAGGGCGACGACCAACCAATTCTCAAGCCCAATTCGCTCATCATCAGCAGCAGCACTTACGATCGATCGCAGGGCGCCGTTGCGTCGCTGACCGTCGGGTCGAAGCTTGCCGGCTCGGCCAAGGCCACCGCGGCTGCGGTCGCGGACAACAACTATCTTCAGGTCTGGAACAACGAGAGTGTCGATGCCAGCTTTGGCGTGACCTCTCCCATCCAGTTGACCGCCATCGAGCCGCACAGTGGTCATGTGTTCACCACCGTGTCGGTTCCGGCCGATCAAGTGGTCACGAGCTTTCCCTCAAAGTCCGAACTAGGTCTGCACGTCACGAGCGATTCAGACGGTCCCCATCTCGTCTTCATCGGCTATGCTGGCGCTGGAGTCGGCGCGCTTGACGTGTCGAACTCCGACGCAGTCGCGGGGCAGGATCCGACGAACCCCGTAACCTTTGCCTTCGGGGCGAATTATGCGTTTGCCCGCACCATCGTCTCGATGAACACCCACGGGCAGTTCACCTATACCCCAACGATCAACTATGGGGGCAACAACGGCCGTTCGGCGCTGCTGGGATCGAACGGTCTCTACTACACCGTCGGCAACGCCAACAACGGCAATGCCTCGACCTTTGGACCGAACGGCACCACTCCGGACGTGACCGAAACGACGGGCCTCGAGGTCGTGAACCCGATCAACGCTCTCATGTCGAGTGTGGCGATCCCGGCCAACAATTCCGCACAGGTGGACCCTCTCATCCAATACCAGTTCGGCACCGCCAAGCCCGACAAGCCCGGCAAGGACAACAACTACCGAGGCGTGACTGAATTCGGCGGCGCCCTGTATTTCACGAAGGGCAGCGGCAGCAACGGCATCCAGACCGTCTACACCATCAGCACGCTGCCGACAGTGGCCCAGGCGCCCGCGACCACGATCAGCATCGTCCCCGGTTTCCCGACGGACTCGGCCAAAGCAACCGGCGGGAACTTCACGCCCTTCGCCGTGTTCTTCGCGAACGCCACGACCATGTACGTGACCGACGAAGGCTCGGGCAACACGCTCGATCAGGCGAGCCACGCCGGACTCGAGAAGTGGAGTCTGGTTGGCGGCGTTTGGCAGCTCGACTATGTGCTCACCAACGGTTTGATCGGGACAGTGGACAGCAATTTGAACGGTTACGATGGACCGTACCCCGACGTCACGACGGTCGGCTTGCGCAACCTGACCGGCGTCGTCGACGGGAACCACGTGACCCTTTGGGCAACCACATCGACGTCCAGCACCGCCGGCGACCCGGGCGCCGACCCGAACAAGGTCGTGGTCATCACCGACAAGCTGGATGCCACGACGATGACTGGAGCGGTGGCGGCTGAGTCGTTTCGAGTCGTCGCTGGCCCGACGTACGGCACAGTCTACCGCGGCGTCGCCTACGTGAACCCGTAGGCAACGCAGGCGATTCCGTCCCACGCGCAGATCAGCTGGGACGGAGATCGCCGGCCGAATCTACGCGGCCTCACCCTCCGTAGGCGGCAAGCATCAGTTGCCCCCATCAGGCCCTCCTAGTCGTGAGTGCCGCGCCCCTGGATCAATCGTCCCACCAAGCCGGCGCGGGAGCGCGCGCCGGACTTGCGAAATAGCTCGGTGACGTGATTCTCCACTGTGACTTCTGCACACGCCAGTTGGCCTGCGATCTCTTTGTTGCTGAGACCCTCAGCCACCAACTCCAGAACCCGCGCGTGCCTGGTCGATAGACCCCACAGACCCTGCACCTCGGACACGCGGTTGCAAATCCGTGCCGGCGCGTTCCGCACGGCCAAGAGGTACGCTGGCCAGCCAGGCGCACGGACCTGCGTGATCGCGTAGTCGGCCCTGTCGGCATCGGCCGACGCAACCGACCCTTGACCCTGCGCCGTTTCCCGACGCCGCTTCCACGGATACCCCCGTTGACACGGGCGGAATAACTGGGGCGGGAGGGGCGGCGGAAACCGACACGATGGCGGGCACTGACGCTGGTATGGCGGAGGGTGGCACAAATGGCAAAGGAGGCTCTACGGGTGCGGCCGGGGCCGCAGGGAGCGGCGGGGCGACCACGAGCAGCGCCGGAGGCGGTGGCGCGGCAGGTGGCGCCGGCGGTTCACCGGGCTGCGTGCCACAAGATGCGGGTGCAACAGTGGTCGCCGACTCCGTCTATGGCTTCTCCGGTACCCAAGGTCAATGCGGATGGTCATATGGATACCTACCCGACGGGGCTGAGCCGTTCACCGCGCTCACCATCTACGTCGCGGGGACCGAGTCTATTTGGGAAGAATCTACCAGCCATCCACCCTGGATCGTAACCTATGCCACGGCCCAGCACCCTAACCTGACGCCTCTGCAGTGGAACGATCGCCGTTGGACAAGTACGGTAGCCGGGACTGTCTATCTGAAGGGGCAATTGGCGAAGTCTGATACCCGCGGGGGTGACGGTATTACTGGTCATATCCGCGTCGCCGGCACAGAGGTCTGGCACGCCACGATCGCGTACAACGACACCGTTGGTGCGACCTTTCTTCTCAGTGCCGATGTGCAGTTGGGAACGACAATCGATTTCTTAGTAGATCCAAATGCGGATATCGGATTTGACACGACGACATTCACGGTAGTGATCTCCCAATGATAATCGAGGCCATCCTCGAGGGACACGACAAAATGGCGTTCAACCCGGGCGCTTCGAAATGACCGGAAACACTCTCTTCGAACCGTGACTCGGCCGCCACCCAACATCTGTGCATGCTTCAGCTATCGTAGTCCACAGTGCAGTCCTGGAGACAACATGAAAAGCTCATTACAGGCCTCCTCGCTCCTCGTGACATTGGTTTTGGTTATACTCATTTCTCTATTTGCCTGATGGCGAGCTCGGTGGGCGGGATCAAGTGCTAGTGGAACCTGAGATCAGTCCGACGGTCCACCGTGAATCTTTGGTGCAGGAATGGCATCCCAACGGGCAGAAGTTTCCGATCCAATAGCAATCTGAAGGGAAAACTTATGACTTCAGCGCGTAGGACTGTTTCGATCTTTTTGGGCCTGGTTCTGTTGGCGACGATTGGATGCGGTAGCAGTTCCTCGGGCGGCGGGGAAGGCGGCGGCCCCGGCAGTGGGGGCGCGGGGGGGAGCGGAACCTCGAAGGACGCTGGAGTCGTAGGCTCGGGCGGCGTGGGCGCCGGTGGGATTGGTTCAGGCGGCGTGGGGCCGGATGGCGGGGGCGGAGCTCTCGATGCGGCTCGCGATGTGGCGGCGCCACAACCTGATGCTCCAGTCGATCTACCTGCCGTGCCGGACGGCGGTGGTGGCGCCGTTGACGCGGGCACGCCGGGAACCGGGGGAGCGGGTGCTGGCGGCTCGTGTTCGAACCCGCAGCTGACGTTCGGGTTCACCGGGCAGGGTGATGCGAATCCGAACTTTCAATCCGCCGCTGGAGCGCGTACCGCGAAGGACTTGTTCATCTTCAGCGGCTTTATGGGCCCTGACCCGACGCGGGACGCTGGGTCCGCCGGAGTCCCCCTCCTCTATGTGCAGGCCTTCGACGCGAAGACAGTCACGAGCAAGGGGCCAGCCCAGATACTATTGGTACCGCCGAACCCCAACAACAATCTCAATTACAACCAGATGATAGTGACCAGCGCGGCCGTGGCACCAACGGGCCAGATCGTCGTTGTCTACATCACTTACGGCGACCTCTTCGCGGCGTTTCTGGACTCCTCGGGATCCGCTGCCGATGGGGGCGTCGCTGGGCTGCAGGTTCAAAGAGTGGTTCAGGTGCAGGCAAACAATACGTCGGGTCGTGATGCGTATATACCGCACGTGTTTTGGTCGAACAGCAGTCAGACCTTCGTTGTATCGGGGAAGGTCACAACCGGAGGCCTATTCGTAGAAAAGTACAGTGTGAGCGGCCAGGCGGCCAGCGGGGGCACCGCCGTGGTGCCCACGGACGATCCGGCGGGAGCCTACTACGCGGGTGGCAATCAAGTCGGCAGCGTCGGGGAGTCGGGGAACCAACTCGGTGTCATCTATGGGAGTACGCTGGCCGCGACCCCTCCCACGCTTACCGTTCTCGACTCCGGCGGCAATCAAGTCGGAGGCACCGTTCATCTCGCTCCCGCCTCGTCAAACCAAGGGCCGTACACGGTGGCTGGCACCTCGCAGGGCTTCGTGTGCTTCTACTCGACGGGAGGACCGGCCATTGAAGTATTCGCGCCGACGTCGATCGGCACAGTGGCGGGCGTCGACGCCGGTACCTTCTCAACCTTCACCTTCACGGGCACGCAAACAATCGCGGCGATTGCTATTGCCGACAATGTTGGGACAGGCGGAATGGGAGGAGTCGGCGTCGCCCTTCTGTCTGCTTCCAGCACGAGCTTCGTCTACGTGAACCAGGACGGCGTGGGACATCAGGGACCAGTTACGGTCTTCGGGACGGGGCAGGTGGGCGGGGATAACCTCTCCATGACCAACTTCAACGGCAGCTTCGTGGTCACCTTCTATCACCCCTCCAATCACTTCGCGCTGATCGCGGCGTCCGGCTGCCCATAGTCACTGTTGTGGGCGAAACGGAGTGCGGTTAGGGTTTTCCATGATGGAAGATAGGCTCGGCAGGCGCTATGCGAAGCCTATCGATCTTCTATACCCTACCAAAGTAGTCCGTTGTGTTTCGCAGAGATGTACGCCACGCACGCCACCCCGCCCCGTGCGGTGCTCCCGCGCTTGGCAACTTCGCCGCCACCGGTGCATCTCGCAACTATCGTAATCCGCAGCGCAGTTCTGGAGACAACATGAAGAGCTCATTGCAGTCCTCCCCGTTCCTCGCGACACCAGTTTTGGTTACACTCATTTCTCTATTCGCCTCAGGCTGTCCGAGCAGCAGTCCTTCCCCGCATCCCGACGCTGGCACCCCGGATGCTCCCGTTGGTGCAGGCGGCATAACTGGGGCGGGAGGGGTGGCGAAGACCGACGCGATGGGAGGCATCGACACCGGCATGGGTGCGGGTGGCACGGGCGGCAACGGCGGCACGACAAGCGCGGGCGGACGAGCAGGGGCAATAGGTGCAGGCGGCGCCAAGGGAATTGACGCCGCAACTGGTGGAAACGGAGGCGGAGGCGGCGCTGCGGTCGATGCGTCGGGTGCGGCCAAGGACAGCGGGGCGGGGATCGACGCCAGCTCCCCAACAGTGACGCCGGTGCCACTTCTCTATCAGGCTGGCCCGGATTTTACCTTGGATCCGTTCGCCATCGCGATGGATGACGACTACATCTATTGGACCTCAAATGATCATTACAGCTACGTAATGAGAATAGCCAAGGCAGGAGGAGCTCCCGAGGTCGTATACGCAACGGGCACGAACCAATTGGGGTCCATCCTGGTGGACGCGACCAGCGTATATTTCGAGCAGTCCACATGCTGCCCGGTCGCCAATTCAGTTCTGAAGGTACCCAAAGGTGGCAGCGTCGATGCCGGTACTGCCCTTCTATTGGCCCAGACCTCGTCGCCGACTGGTCTAGGTGACATCGCTATCGATGCCACGAACCTTTACTACCCTGATGGCGGCGGAATCTATAGTGTGCCTCTTGCCGGTGGCACCCCAAAGACAGTCGTGGACACGAAAGGCACCAGCGCCGTCGACCCGGTCCTCGGGACGGCCATTGGATTTCCCGGTGTCAATGGGCTAATCTCCGACGGCACCAACCTGTACTACACGGTTGGGCAAACCTATGGCGGTGCCATCGCGGTCGGCTCGCCGCTCGCGTACTCGGGCTGGCTTCTCTCGGTTCCCGTGGGAGGCGGCGTCCCGACTGTCCTTGTCCCCAACAAGGTCATTGATACCAACGGCGACACGTACGTTGATTTCGACAACGTTTATCCCTGGGTGCACGACGGATTTGTGTATTGGCGGGATCACTTCTCCGGCAATGTCTACAGAGAGTCCGTTCAGGGTGGCACGCCGAACCTTCTGGCGTCGGGCGCACACAATGGTGGAGGCACCGCCATCTCGGACGGGACGAACGTCTATTACATCTTGGACGGGCTGATCAAAGTTCCGGTCACCGGGGGTGACCCGGTCGTGTGGGTCTACGATGGCAGATACCTTGGCGCTCCTGCTCCTTATGGCTTCGGAACCGACAGACGTTCGTTGTTGGTCGATGAGACGAGCGTGTACGCCATCGCGTACTACGGACATGGGATCGTCAAGATCGCCAAGTGACCGGCGCTTCGTCTAGGAGATAGATCTCAGTTGCTCAGGCTTGGATTGGTCAACCCGCCGGAACAAACCGGACAATCTTAGTCTTGCATCGGATCTGGGAGTCCTGCAGTATCAGCACACCAGATGCGGCTTGGTCGGTCTCAACAGCCTTCGTTGACGCCGGGTGCTTGGCGAGCGAACGGGAAACAACAGGAGCATAGAAAATGCGTTCGGCAGCTGTCTTGGTAGCAACTCTTCTCAGTTTTGGTGTCGAACCCGTCGCGTTGGCCGGCGGATTTGCAGGAACCACAGTTTCAATGGGGCACTACGTGCCTAGCGAGGCCGTAGCGTTTGATGGGCCTTACAACGTCCTGGTCGTGTCAGGCGGAGCCGACGGCGCTTCCCCTGATCGGAAAGTACTTTCGCCGTTTTTGGGATGTGATCCTGGTTACGGTGTGACGGTCCTAGAGGACAGCGTCGTCGTAGATTTTGTCGGGTCGGTGAATTTCACTGCCGGAGCGCCTTTTCACGGCCTAATCATCCGGAACCTGGTGCGACCAGGTGCGACCATCTCGATTGTTGAATCAAATCCGCACTCGACGATGTCGTATGACGGATCGACGCTGAAACTGGACTGGCAGGGGCTCGGCATTCCCGCGGGCGCGACGTACACGATTACCTTTACGCCGGGAAATGGCGGAACCGGAGCCTTGGTCACCCCGTGTAGTACCTTGCCGCTGGGGGTCTGCACGACCTGCTCTGGAGGGGCGACGCCTCTTTGCACGGGAGTCCAGCTCGATGCAGGCTTGGTCTGCCCCGCAGCTGGCGGTATAGATGCCTCTATCGGAAGCGATGTCAAAGTTGGCGGCGTTGACGCCCCGACGCCTGACGTATCGGCGGCGAAGGCAGATGGTGGCACGGACGTCACGATCGTGCCCGATACGAGAATGGGTGACCTGGATACCGCACTGGTTGGAACGGACTCGATGATGGGCGGCTCGGACGCCAAGACTGTGGGCGCAGATAGCGGTCCCAGCAGCGGTAGCTCCGACGGAGGAAGTGGCTTTGATTTGGCTGGGTCAAATGGCGGCGGCAGCCAGAGTTCAAAAGGATGCAGCTGCGCGATCGGCGGCCACCGGTCCAGCGGCGGCCTTACCGTGGTGCTGCTTTTCGGACTCGTACTGGCGCTCCGGCGCGGTCGCAGACGCTAATCCAGGAGGTTGACATCTCACCGCCGAACCGCGACGGCCGCGAGATCGGCGCAAGACGAGGTCCGTGTGAGGCAGGAGGCAGCACCCGAGCGAGTGGCCCAAGCGCTAGCCCCCTCACGTCCCCAAGCCATGCCTGTATACGCTACGCTGCCGCGGACTCGCTAGCGATCGGCGGCACCGGCGCACCCAAGCGGGCATTCTCGGCTTTGCGAAGGGCGACCAGTTTCTCGCGTAGCTCGTCGACCAGGGCCGGGTGTTCGCCGAGGTACTGGCAAGCCTTGTCGCGTCCCTGAGCGATGCGCTCGCCGCCGAGCGAATAGTACGCGCCCGCCTTTTCGATAAGGCCTGCGTCGCTGGCGAGATCCACGATTTCCCCGACCGCGGAAATGCCGGTGCCGTAGGTGATCTCGAATTCGCACTCGCGAAACGGCGGGGCCACCTTGTTCTTCACTACTTTCACGCGCGTCTTGTTGCCGACCACCTGCTCGCCGTTCTTGACGACGCCGGTCTTGCGGATGTCGAGGCGAACGCTGGCGTAGAACTTGAGCGCGTTGCCGCCGGTGGTGGTTTCGGGGTTGCCGTAGACCACGCCGATCTTTTGACGAAGCTGGTTGATGAAGACCACGCACGTGTTGTTGCGGCTGGTGGCAGCGGTGAGCTTGCGAAGTGCCTGGCTCATGAGGCGCGCTTGCAGACCCATGTGCGAGTCGCCCATTTCTCCTTCGATTTCCGCCTTGGGAACCAGCGCCGCCACCGAGTCGACGACGATCAGATCGATGGCGCCGGTGGCCACCAACTTGTCGGCGATCTCCAGCGCCTGCTCGCCGTGGTCCGGCTGCGAAACCAGCAGGTCTTCGATGCGAACGCCCAGCTTCCGGGCATAGGTGACGTCGAGCGCGTGCTCGGCGTCGATGAAGGCGCACACGCCGCCGGCCTTTTGTGCTTGAGCAATTGCATGCAGGGTCAGCGTGGTCTTACCGGACGATTCCGGTCCGTAAATCTCGACCACGCGCCCGCGCGGCAGGCCACCCACGCCGAGCGCGAGGTCGAGGCCGACCGATCCCGTGGGAATCACGGCGATGTCTTCCGCCTCGCCTCCGAGCGACATGATGGCACCTTTGCCGAATTGCTTTTCGATGGCGGACACGGCGGTTTGAACGGCTTTCAGTTTTTCTTTGAGTGTGGACATAGTTCATCTCCTTAGTTTGGGGTTGAGAGAAAAGAGCGCACAGAGGGGAGGGAGGGCACGGAGAGGCGGAACCGGCGTAGGCCGGTTTTGAGGGTCGCGCCGTGGAAATGGATGAGCAGTCCGAGCAGGAGGCGGGCGAGGCGATTACGCCACCTCCTTGTCCAGAAACCGGTACTGCAGCGCCTCTGCTACGTGCGGAGCGCGTACGTCCGCCGAGGCCTCCATGTCGGCGATGGTGCGGGCGAGGCGCCGTACGCGCTCGATGGCGCGCGCCGAAAGGGCCAGTCGTTCGACGGCACGTTCGAGGATGCGATGCCCGTCGCTGTCTAGGACCGCAGCTTGACGAAGCTCGGCCGACGTGAGGCGCGCGTTCGAGCGCGGGCTTCGCTGCTTCTGACGAAGGCGAGCTTCTTCCACGCGCTGGCGCACCGCCGCCGTCGACTCGCCGGCTTCCTTGCTGGCAAGCTCGCGGTAGCTGAGCGCCGGCACTTCCACGTGCATGTCGATGCGATCGAGAAGCGGCCCGGAGAGTTTCGCGCGATAGCTGTTGATCGCCGCTTGCGAACAGATGCAGGTACGCACGCGGTTGCCGAAGTGACCGCAGGGGCACGGATTGAGCGCCGCCACCAACATGAAGTCGGCTGGAAACACCACCGTGCGACGGACACGCACCACGGCGATCTCGCGTTCTTCGAGCGGTTGGCGAAGTGCTTCGAGCGCCGGGCGGCCGAACTCCAGAAGCTCGTCGAGAAAGAGCACACCGTTGTGGGCGAGCGAGATTTCGCCTGGACGCACCGACGGGCCGCCGCCCGCCAAACCCGCGACGCTGACCGTGTGATGGGGCGCTCGGAACGGACGCTCGGTGACCAGCGATCGGCCCGAGAGCAAGCCCGCCACCGAATAGACCATGGTGGTTTCCAGCGACTCGTCGAACGAAAGGGCCGGCAAGAGGCCAGGCAAGCGACGCGCAAGCATGGTCTTGCCCGACCCGGGCGGCCCGACGAAGACGATGTTGTGGCCGCCCGCCGCCGCAATTTCCAAGGCGCGGCGGGCGACCTCTTGCCCGCGCACCTCGGACAGATCTGCGCCGGTCGACGGCTCGAACGGCGGGCACGTCGCCCGCGGAGCTGCCTGCATTTCCCCGCGAAGAGCCTCGACGAGCTCGGCCAAATGACCGACGGGAACGATGGCGCAGTCGCCGCCAACGATGGCTGCCTCAGCGGCGTTCTCGCGCGGCACGAACAGGCGTGGAATAGCCCGCGCACGCGCATAAGCCGCCATCGGCAAGACGCCGCGCACCGGCCGGACGGTACCGTCGAGAGCCAGCTCGCCGACGAACAGAGAGTTGTCATTCGCCTCGGGCGGCAGCACGCCAGCGGCCGACAGAATGCCTACGGCGATGGGAACGTCGAAGGCGGCGCCGTCCTTGCGCAGATCGGCCGGCGCCAGATTCACGGTGATGCGACGGAGCGGATATTTGAAGCCGCTGTTTTCGATGGCGCCGCGAATGCGGACACGGCCTTCTTTCACCCCCGCATCGGGCAGCCCGACGATGTGGCAGCCGGGGAGTCCCTGCGCCACGTCCACCTCGACGTGAATGGGCGAGGCTTCGATTCCAACGACGGTTGCGGAAAGGACGTGAGTGAGCACGAGCCGGCACTAAAGCGAAAGCAGTGCCAAAAACCGCGACGACGGAAACCGGCCGAATTTTGCCCTTTCGGAACACCCGCGGACCGCTTCTGTCCGGCTGGCGTCGAGCCGCGTCCGATGGTCGGCCACGGCGTCCGGCCCGCGGTCAGTGGTTCAGTTGGACCGCGACCACACGAAGATATCTGGCTTGCCCGTAACCGCGAGGCGCGTGCCGCAAAGCTCGGCGGCGTACTCGAGGGCTTGGCGCGAAAACAAATTCACATGGGTCGCATCGCGCGCGTACCACCATGTCGGCAGCGCTTCGAGCGAGGGATAGCAGCGCGTGCGCACGACGACTTTGCCCCACGGCGCGAGGCAGTTTCCGATGCGCGCGAGCTCGGCGCGCAGGTTGTGCAGATGCTCGATGACCTCGCACAAGACGATGACGTCGTAGCGTTCATCGAGCACGCGGTGGCCTATGCCGTAGAGCGGATCGTACGCCGTGCAAACCAAACCCCGCCGGCGCAGAAGCTCGGTCAGCACGGCGTTTTCGCCGCTACCAAAATCGAGAACGCTGCCGCCGGGCGGAGCCAAGGCAGCGACCAAATCCACGACCTCCCCCAAGAAGTCTACGTAGCCGGCGTTGGTCGGCACATTGTCGTGGTGCCCGTAGCGGGCGCGTTCGTCGTCGACAGAAAGCCAAAACGCGGGCGGCACGCACACCAGGCCACAGCGCGGACAGTGCAAGAATTCGCGCTGCTTGTTGCGCCCGACCGGCACGCAGGCGCTTGCAAGACACAGCTTGCAGGCGGTCGAAGGGATCATGATGGCCTCCCCGATTCAGGGCCCGCAGCTGGCGATCACGTTCCCCGACGCTGGACCGAGACCGCAGCCGCTCGTTCCACACAAGCCCGTCAAGCATTCCTCATCGAAGGTACAAGCCGCACCATCGGCTTTCTTGGCCACGCAGCGGTTTCCGTTGCAACCGGCGCCCGCGACGCATTCGGAACGGCCTTCGGAATTGGTTTCGCACGCTTCGCCGATTTTCGCGGGATGCGAGCACACGTGCTTGCTCCCCGGACAAACATACGGCGCCTTGCACTCCGCGTGCTGCCCGCAAGTTTGTCCGAGCTCGGCTTGTCCGACCGCGCACACATGGTTGCTGCCGCAGAAGGCCGGATCCTCGCAGCCGCCAGTGCCAGGTCCGCACGCTTCGCCCGCCTTCGCAGCGAGCAGGCAAATGGCTTTCGCCGATCCCGGCTCGGTCGGCGTGCAGCGTGTACCCGGCCGACACACGGACGAAACGCTGATCGCGTTCGAACAATCTTGGCCGACGTCGAGGTCGGCGACGCACACCGGGTGGCGGCTCTGCTCGGTGCAGCGGCATTCGATGATCTTGCCGGTGACCGCATGGCAATCTTGAAATGCTGCGCACTCGCCGCCGAGCGCGACGGAGCCGGGAAGGCTGTACTTCTTCGCCGCTTCAGACGAGCCGGTCGCAAGCACAAGCATGGCGATGGCAAATCCCGCCAGAGAGAGCAATGCGACTATTTTCGCGACCCAATTCGACATGGCGACACCACAGCGATTTGGTCTTTAGACGAGGGCAAGTGCATTTCTATTCACACCGCCCGACAGTCGCGCACACGGTGACTGGGTCCGGCCCGAACGCGTCCGGCATTGGGTACGTCGAACCCTGACGCTCGGCGATGGCGTATCGTCCAACGGCGATCGCTGGTTAGATCTTGATTCGCCTCTGCAGATCGGGGAAGTAGTGGGCTGTTTCGCGCACGTACCAAGGAGAATCATGACCATTGCCTGCAAATTCGGGGGAACCTCGCTGGCCGACGCGTCTCAATTCCGCAAGGTCGCGTCCATCATCAAAGCCGACGCCAACCGGCGCGCGGTCGTGGTATCCGCGCCAGGCAAGCGGCACAAGCAGGATCCCAAGGTCACCGACATTCTCCTGTCGATTCACGAGATGGTTTCACGCGACATGGATCCTGGCCCCTCGATTGCTCTTTTGCGCGGCCGCTTCTCGGAAATTGAACATGAGCTAGGCGTCAGCGCCAGCATGGGTGACCTCATCGACGATCTGGAGAAGCAAATACGCGCCGGCGCGGACCGCGATTGGATCGCGTCTCGCGGCGAGCATTTCTCGGCGCGCATCATGGCGGCCTACCTCGGTGGCACCTTCGTCGAGGCCGAGGGCAACGTCTTCCTCACGTCGAACGGCCTGGTCGACGAGCGCACTTGGAAAGAATTGCCCGCCCGCCTACCGGCCAAAGGCTATTTCGTGTTGCCAGGTTTCTACGGCACCGGCCCCCAGGGCAAGGTCAAGACGTTCTCGCGCGGCGGCTCGGACATTTCCGGCGCCATTGCCGCGCGCGCCGCGGGCGCCACCCTGTACGAAAACTGGACCGACGTCTCGGGCTTGCTCATGACGGATCCGCGAGTCGTCCCCGACGCCGCGCCAATGGAACGCGTGACCTACCGCGAGCTGCGCGAGCTGGCGTATTCGGGCGCCAACGTCTTCCACGAGGAGGCGATCCTGCCCTGCAAGCAGGTCGGCATTCCCATCCGCATCGCGAACACGAACGATCCGTCGGCGCCCGGCACCTTGATCGTGCCCGAGAACCAGGCCGCGGATCGCCCCATCGCCGGGGTCGCCGGACGCAACGGCTTCTGCCTGCTGCAAATCGAAAAGACACTGATGAACAAAGAGCGCGGCTTCGGTCGGCGCGTCCTCGGCATTCTCGAAACCAAAGGCATCAGCTACGAGCTCTCGCCGTCGGGCATCGACTCGATGTGCGTGGTCATCGACCAGAAGAACTTCCAAGAAAGCGAAGACGTGGTGTTGCAGGAGATCCGCAGCGCCTGCGATCCCGACTCGATCGAGGTGGAACGCGATCTCGCGCTCATCGCCACCGTCGGACACGGCATGTCCCGCAGGATTGGCGTCTCGTCGCGCCTCTTCAGCGCGCTCGCCAACGCCGGCGTCAACGTGCGCATCATCGACCAGGGCGCGTCCGAAATTTCCATCATCGTCGGCGTCAGCGCCGCCGATCTCGGCAAGGGCATGCGCGCCATCTACGACGCTTTCGTTCGCTCGTAGAACGTAGTCAAAGCAGCGGCCGCCGGCGATCGACGGCCGCGCTTCGGGTTAGCTCACCGACTGAAACTTGGTGCCGACAGCGCCGCACACGGGGCACTTGTCGGGAGCCGATCCGATCTCGAGGTGGCCGCACACCGGGCAAAGGTAGATCTGCATCGTCGACAAATCCTTGCCCGCCTGCAGAGCAGCGAGCGCCTCTCCGTACAGCTCCGCGTGGACCTTCTCGACGGCATTCGCCCACTTGAGCATGTTCTTCGCGCGATGGCCTTCCTTCTCGGCCTGCTCGACCATGGGCGGATACATCGTCGTGTGCTCGTAGGTCTCGCCGGCGATGGCGTCCTTGAGATTGTCCAGCGTCGAGCCGACGCCGCCCATGTTTTGCAAGTGGGCAAGTGCGTGCAGCGTTTCGGCCTCGGCGGCGGCGCGGAAGAGCTTGGCGATTTGCGGGTAGCCTTCCTTGTCGGCTTTCGCGGCGTAGGCGAGATACTTGCGGTTGGCCTGGCTCTCGCCAGCGAAAGCGGTCTTCAGATTTTCGGCGGTGGTCGGCATGAGAGTCTCCTCGGTGGATTGGGGTGCGAGGAGTTTCGACGCAAGCGTCAGCGAGCGCAAGTGCCACGCTTCGGAACAGCATTCGGGCAAGCGGCCGCTCGGCTGTCGCTGGCTCTCGCAGCTTCTCACGGAGGCAAAATTGTCGAGCAAAGCTCGTGGCCCTGTTCGTGGCTCGACTCCGGCTCAAGAGACGCGGCTTTCGTGAGTTGGCGTGAGCTCGGCGCGCGAGCGGGCGGGCACGACTCCGAGGCGACGTGAGCGAGCGGCTCCGAGCGTCCGCGCTCGGAGGCTACGCGAGCGTGAGGGGCCAGCGGCCGGTCCAACGGCCGCCTAGGGACCCGTGTGCCGAGCGTGCCATAGACGCGCGAAGCGCGGCCGTTGGCATGCGTTCGCCGAACGGGTCGTGGCCGTCAAAGCCCGCGGAAGCCGAGCGGCCGCTTTCCCGGATGCCACCGCCAAGAGGCCGCAAACTTCCGCGGGCCACTTTGCGATCGGCGCAGATCGATTATGATTCCCGCTTCCCATGAATCTCGACTCGTACCCTCTCGAAAGCATCGCGGCCCGCGTGGGCACGCCGTTCTACCTATACGACGCCGATATTTTGCGAGCTGCGCTCGGCCGCCTTACGGCCATGGCCAGCCATCCGAACCTGGTCGTGCGCTACGCGATGAAGGCGAACTCGTCACGCGCCGTCTTGAAGATCGTCCGCGAAGCGGGGCTTTGGATCGACGCCGTCAGCGGCAACGAGGTCCTGCGCGCTGCCCGGGCCGGCTTTCCCTTCGGCTCGAATCCGCCGGTCATCATGCTCACCTCCGACGTGTACCGCGACAACGCGCTCGAGGTCGTGCTCCGGCATGGGGTCATGCCGAACGTCGGGTCGCCCGGGCAAATCGCGCAGCTGGCTGCCGCCGGCTACCGCGGTCCCATCGCGATGCGCACCAACCCCGGCTTCGGCCACGGACACGTCCAGTCCTGCGACACCGGCGGTCCCTCGTCGAAGCACGGCATCTGGTACGAGGATCCCATTCTGGCGAATGCGTCCCAAATGGCTGCGGCCGCCGGCCTGAAAATCGTCGCCTTGCACGCGCACATCGGCACCGGGCCCGACCCGCGGGAGTTCGACCGCAACGCGCGCAAGCTGGTCGACTTCTTCGCCAGCATTTTGCCGAGGTTCCCCGACGTCGAGGCGGTCAACTTCGGCGGTGGCATTCCACATCCCTACCGTCCGGGCAGCACAGCCTACGACCTCAACTGGCTGAGGCCGGTGCTGCTCGACGCTGTCGAGCGCTTCGCGGCGGTGCGCGGTCGTCCGGTGCGCGTCGAGATCGAGCCCGGCCGCTACCCGGTGGCGGGTATGGGCCTGCTGGTCTCCCGCGTGCACGACGTGAAGAGCACGCGCGACAACGAAAAGGGCAAGGGCCACCGCTTCGTCATGGTCGATGCCGGCTTCTGCGATCTCGTGCGCCCAGCCATGTACGGCGCCTATCACCACATTTCCGTCGTCGGCAAAGGCACCGGCCGTGCTCCGGAACCGCTGGTCGTTGCCGGGCCGCTGTGCGAAAGCGGCGATGTGTTCACCCGCGACGAGCACGAGCTGCTCGATCCACGACCGTTGCCTCTGCCCGATACGGGCGACCTGCTCGTGCTTCACGACGCGGGCGCCTATGGCGCGGCCATGAGCTCGAACTACGTGTCCCAAGGCCGTGTTCCGATTGTACTTTGGGACAAAGGAAAGCCGACGCTTATCGCTCGCCGGGAAACTGTCGAGGATCTGGTGCGCACCGAATGTGAGGAGCCTTTGCCCTAACGACCGAAACGACCGCCGTGCTCGACCTTCAGCAACTCATCGCCAAAGCCTACGACCTCGAGCCGATCCCGATGAGCGGGACGAAGCTGGCGAGCCTTGTCGCCAATCCGGACTCGACGCTCGAAAGCATCGCCGAGGTCGTCAGCTTCGACCAGGCGCTGACAGGTCGAGCGTTGCGCGCGGCGAATTCGGCAGCGAGCGCTTCGCATTCAGCCATCACGACCGTTCGAGACGCGATCGTTCGCCTCGGCCGCAGCACGATGCTGACGCTCGGTTTTGGTCCCAAGGTGCGCCAGCAACTGCAACAGGCCGTCCCCGAGTTCGGCCTCGCAGAAAACATGCTGTGGCGACATTCGGTCGCAGCGGCGCTGGCCGCCGAATCCATGGGATCGATGTGCAAGGCGCAGATCCCGCCCGAGTCCTACGCGGCGGCGCTTCTGCACGACGTCGGTAAGCTGGTGCTCGCGCGCTTCTTGGATCCGGATCTTCTGTCGTACTTGCAACGCGCGCAGAGCGAAGGGCACTGCAATCCGCTGCAAGCCGAGATGGAAATTCTCGAGGTGAACCACGCCGAGCTGGGAGGTCTGATCGCGCGCCATTGGGGCCTGCCCGAGCGTATTGCCCTCGGAATTCAGTACCACCACGATCCGGAAGAGAATCACCCGCTGGTCTGCCACGTGGTTTGCGTGGCCAACATCCTCGCCAAGTCCGTCTTGCCTGAAGTCGAAGCCAAGCCGCCGTACCCCGAAGACCACTCGGCGTCGCTCGCCATGCTCGGGATCGACGCCGCGCTTGAAAAGCGCATCTGCCAGGCTGTCACCGCTCGCTTCGCGAAGGTGCTGGACCTCTTCGGAATGTAGCCCGCTCAACGCGTGGGGAGCCGTCGAGCTTCGCTCGGCGCGAACCATAGCGGGAGGGCTGCAAACCCCTTCAAGGTTCCCATCACCGCGTAGGCGGAGGCGGGCTTCACCCGCCGTAGCCAGAGCGCGGGAAGGTTTGGAAACCCTTTCAGGGTTTCCATTAAGATGTACAGAGGTTCTTGTCTCTCGAAATTCGCTGGACGTCTTGCAAGCGCTGCTTCGCTTGCTTCGCGCGCGGCGACTTGGGGTAGCGCTTGGCCAGGTCTTGGTACATGGCCTTGGCGTCGCCGCAGAACTTCAGCACCACGAACGATTCCGCCAACTGCCACATGGCCTCGGGCACTTCGGGCGAACGCGAAAAGCGCTGGATCAAGTTGGAAAACTCGGCCACGGCGTTGCTGTGCTTGAGCTCTTGCACGAACGAGATGCCCACCTGCAGCTGCGCTTGCGGCGCACGCGGGTCGTCTGGAAAACGCTGAATGAACGAGCGCAGGAAACGCCGAGCATCGTCCCGCTGGCCATCAGCCAGACGCTTCTGCGCCTCTTTCCACAGCGCTTCCTTGTCCTCGGGCATGGTCGGCGCCACGCGGTCGACGATGCGCTGCTGAGTTCCTTCGAGCGATGTGAGCTTGCTCGACTCCGCGCTCACCTGCTGTTGCAACTGGCCAACGAGGTATTTCGCCTCTTCAATCTTGCCAGTCATCGCCTCGATATCGGTCTCGTTCTTGGCGACGCGAGCGCCGAGATCGGCTGAATTGCGTCCCAGAAGCGCCGTTGCTTGATCGAGAACTTTGCGGAGTTGCGCGACCTTTTCGTTGATGTCGCGGTCGCGCACTTCAATCGTGTCGAGGCGCTCGCGCAGATGATCGATGTCCGCGGACATCTTTTCGCCCTGGCCGGAGGTCACACAGCCGGCCAGGACGAGACCCGAAAGTGCGCATGCTGCTCGAAAGCGCACGGTCATACTCCTTCGAGTGGACGCTTGCGCGCCTACTTCCATTCGGAGTCGACGCGACGATCTTTGGCCCAGCCGGACTCGTCGGAGCCGGTAGCGTCGAGGTTGCCGCGCGGAACGGGCTTGAGGCGCGCGCTTTCGATGCCGGCCTGGCGCAAGTAATCTCGCACGGCCTGAGCGCGGCGATCCGAGAGTGCCATGTTGTACTCGGTCGTGCCACGCGGATCCGCGTGACCGAGGAGGTCGATGCTCCGCCCCGTCTTCTTGAGGCAAGAGGCGTTCTTCGAAAGCGACGACGTCGCTTCCTTGCTGAGCGTCGACAAATTGAAACCGAAGTAGACGGTGTCGAGCGGACAGGGCGGGCCTTGGACGGACGGCTTGTCGTTGCCCACGCAGCGACCGCGCTTGCAGTCCTGATCTTGCGGGCAATCATCGTCCTTCATGCACTGAGCGCGGCCACAGGTGCCGGCGTTGCAGATCGATCCGGCCGGGCACTGCATGTCCGACTGGCACGGACCGCAACGATTCCCCGAACACACCTGACCCGCGGAGCACTGCGAGTTGTCCTTGCAGAAGCCGGCGATGACGTTGCACTTGCCGTTGCTGCACTCGCGACCCTCGCCGCAGTCGTTGCTGTCGCGACACTGCTGGCACTTGCGGGCAACGCAAAACTCCTTTGCCTTGCAGTCCTTGTCGGTGTCGCAAGCGGGGTAGTCAGGCTTGCATGCCGTCGTGGTCACGAACAAAGTGGCCACAAGGAATCCTAGGGTCCATTGGTAGTTTTTCATGTGCATGGCTCTCTGTGGGGGCCTTCTAGGGCGGACTTGACCTGCTGTCAATGTTGAGTGCGGCGAAGAGTATCACGTGATCTCTCCGCTGGCATGAATCCGTGCTATGGGTTTCGCCACGAACCCGTCCGATGGAGTGGCTCCTAAGTCAACTTACCTCTCACGTCTACGCCAAGCTGGCGGGGCTCTTGCTGCTTTGTGGGCTCGGACTTCCCGTCCCCGAGGACATTTCGCTTATTTCTGCCGGTTACCTGGCACACCTAGGAACCGTTGAAATCCATTCCGTATTCCTGGTTTGTTTTGTCGCGGTGCTCGGCGGCGACACGCTGGCGTTTACGCTAGGTCGCAGTTTCGGAACGCGGCTTCTTGCCAGCCGCTTTGGTCACCGTTACTTCACACCGAAGCGACAGCGCCGCGTACGAGCCTACTTCCGCACCTACGGCAGCAAGGTCGTGTTCATCGCGCGCTTTCTGCCTGGCCTTCGCTTCTCCATCTTTTTGTCGGCCGGCATGCTGCATGTCCGTCCGTATGTCTTCATCGTTTACGATTCGATGGCGGCGCTCGTATCGGTGCCGTTCCTGGTTTATTCGGCCTTCTATTTCGGCGATAGGATCGACCAAGTCCTCAAATGGGCCAAGCGTTCCGAGTACGGAATCCTCCTGCTCGTAGCCGTCGCCGCGCTCATCGTCGCGATCAAGGTCCTTCGCAAGCGGCGAACCGGTCCTCCCGCCACCGAACCGTAACCCTGATGTTACGGGAATCGGATCTGCGCGCCCAGGCCGACGTCGAGGTCGATGCGGAACCAGCGCGCAAGACCGATGGTCTCGCCGAACTGAACGTAGAAGCCGACGTTACGAATCGGGTCGTACATCAGGCCGTTGGCGTTGCGCACGCCGTAGTCGCTATTGCTCACGTCGTAGAAGTTACCGTAGTCGTAGACGAACTGCAGGGTCGTATAGAATTTGAGCACGACGTCCTGGTCGAGCCAGAAACGAAGACCAGGAGCGAACGCGAACTGACGGGCGCCTTGCGAGTTTTTCACAGTAGCGGAGTCGCTCTGCAGGCCAAAGCGAAAGTCGGCGATCAAATCGGCGCGTTTCGCCACACCGAAGGAAAGTTGAAAGTCGAGAAAGAAGGGAACGCTGTGCGCGCAGACACGCTTGTTGTCCCTGCCCGTCGAGTCGCCGCAGAATTGGCCGTCCTTGTAGGGAACGATCAAGCGGTAGCCCGTGCCGGGCATGACCGAAAGGCCGGTCTGCAAATAATGGTTGGGCTCGGCCGGACCGCCGAAGAATCGGGCCGGCTCGGGTGCTGGCGCCGCTTCCTCCTGCGCCGCCGCCTTCGTGCGCTTGGGCTTGGGCTTGCGTCCGGCCTCGTCGCTGGCGCCGGTTTGGGCGTCGTCTGGCGCCGCCCCGCTTGCCTCGGCCGACGAAGCCGCTGGCTCCGCCTCTTGCGAGAACGCCGACTTGGGGGAGACAGCAGGAACGACAACCATCATACTGAGTGCGATGACCGACAGATTCCTCATGATTGGGCGCTAGTATCGAATGAGCGCGTCCCGTTTGCCAGAGCCGCGATCGGTTGAAGAGCGATCGTCGTTGGCCTATCGCGATAGAAACCGTCCAAGCCGCCGCCAGTTTCTGGCCGGCATCGCAGCGGCTGGGGTGGCCCTTTCCGCGGGCAAAGCGCGCGCTCTCGGCGAGCTTTCCAAGTTCCGCCTCATGCGGCTGCGGCTCGCCGATCTGCCCGACCCGCGACCATCCAGCCTGCGGCGTCTGGCGTGGGAGCTGGAGCGGCGGACCAGTCTCATCACGAATCCCGAGCCCATCGAGTTGCCGCTCTCGAGTTCGGAGCTCTTTCGCTACCCTCTCGGCGTGTTGTCGGGCGATCGCGCTTTCGCCTTGCCGCCCGACGCGGACGTCGTTCGTCTGCGACGCTACCTGACCTTCGGCGGTTGCTTGCTGATCGATTCGGCCGAAGGGCGCGCCGGCGGCGGTTTCGACGAATCGGTGCGCAAGCTGCTGGCGCGCGTCCTGCCGGGCGACTTGCCCAAAGCGGTCACCGACGACCACGTCGTGTGGAAGTCGTTCTACATCTTGCACGGCCTTCCCGGGCGCATCATCACCTCGCCGATCTTGGAAGGCATCGAGCGCGACCGTCGCTTGGCCGTCATCTACAGCCAGAACGATTTGTGCGGCGCCATGGCGCGCGACGGGTTCGGCCGCTGGGAACACGACGTGATTCCCGGCGGCGACGAGCAGCGCGAGCGCTCGTTCCGTTTCGCGGTGAACGCCGTCATGTACGCGCTTTGCCTCGACTACAAGACCGAGCAGGCGCACATCGATTTCATCATGCGCACGCGGAGAGCGCGACCGTGAGCCACCTGCACCTCATTTCGGACTGGCGGCTGACGTTCGGCACGCAGCTTGGGCGGACCACGCTCGTGCTGCTGACCATCGCGGCGGCGCTCTCCGTACTGCTTTCCGCAATTTCGCTTTGGCGAGAACGCAAGCGCGGGCGCAGCCTTTTGCTCGTCATTCTGCGCATGCTGGCGGTGGCGACGTGCTTGCTTGTGTGCCTGCAGCCGCGCCTGGAATTCGGCCAAGTCAGCATCGTGCCCAACACGATCGCGGTTCTGGTCGATGCCTCGCGCTCGATGAACGTGGCGCCGCCGGACCGCGGACCCACGCGCGCCCAGCGCGCCGAGGCACTGCTGACCGCAGCCGCGCCTACCTTCGCTGCGTGGGAGGCGAGCGGCCACAAAGTCGAAGTGTACGGCTTCGGCGAAGGGCTGACGCCAGCGTCGCGCACGCAACTGCCGGCGCCCAAGGCCGAGGCCACGCGCATCGGCGAGGCCTTGTCCGAGCTACGCACGCGTTTTGGCGGCCGCGATCTTGGCGCTGTGGTGCTCATCTCCGACGGCATCGACACCGGACGCATCGGCCGCGGACCGCTCGACGCCGACACGCGCAAGTCCATCGAAGCGCTGGCCGCGCCCGTGCACACCGTCTTCGTCGGGGAAAAGGAGCTGCGCGATTTGTCGGTGGCCACCGTGCTGGCCGACGATTTCGCCTTCGTGCGCACGCCGGTGAAGCTGGAAGCCATCATTCGGCAAAATGGCCTCGGCGGGCGCATGATCGAGGTGTCGCTCTTGCGCGACGGTCGCGTGATCGACGCCAAGGCGGTGGTGCTGCGCAACGATTCGCCCCAAGAACGTGTGGTCTTCGAATTCGTGCCCGACCATCCCGGCAACCACGTCTTCGAAATCAAGACGCCGGTGCTCGCCGGCGAGGCGCTCGACAGCAACAACAGCCAAGTCTTCACGCTCAAGGTGATTCGCGACCGCGTGCGCGTGCTGCACGTGTGCGGCCGGCCATCGTGGAACGAACGATTTCTGCGCTCGATGCTGCGCCTCGATCCCAACGTCGATCTGGTGTCCTTCTTCATCTTGCGCACCGACACCGACGAGATGACGCTCGGCTCAGACGAGATGTCGCTGATTCCCTTCCCTTACAAGGAAATCTTCGACGAGCAGCTGAGCTCGTTCGACTTGCTCATCTTCGACAACTTCAATTTCAAACCGTACTGGGTCGAGCCGTATCTGCCCGGCGTGCGCGAGTACATCGAAGGCGGCGGCGCGCTGGCCATGATCGGCGGCGATTTGTCGTTCGCCAGCGGCGCCTACGGCGAAAGCGCGCTCCGCGACGTGCTGCCCGTCGAGCTGGCGGGAGTCCCGCACGACGGTCCAGGCGCGCTCAGCACGGATAGTTTCAAGCCGCGGCTGACGAGTGAAGGCCGCACCCATCCGGTGACGTCGCTCAGCCTCGACGAGCACACCAACGAAAGCCAGTGGTCCGAGCTGCCGCCCCTTTCGGGCATCAACCGCGTGGCGGGCTTGCGGCCAGGGGCGCGCGCGCTGCTCGTCCATCCGTCGCAAAAGAGCGGCGACGGCAAGCCCGCGCCCGTGCTCGCCACGGCCGACGTCGGCAAAGGCCGCACACTGGCGCTGCTCACCGACAGCGCGTGGACCTGGGGTTTTCAAGCCGCCGGAGCCGGCGACGACGGACGCGCCTTTCAGCGCTTCTGGGAGAGCGCCATCCGCTGGTTGGTGCGCGATCCGGCGCTGAGCCAGCTGCGCATGGATTTGGACAAGGTCGAATATCGCCGCGGCCAAGCCGTCTCGCTGCGCGTGCGCACCTTGCGCGCAGACTTCACGCCGGCCGTCGCCGTCGACGTCGCGCTCGAGCTACGTAAGGCCGACGCAACCGCCACCGACAATCCCCTGCAGACATTGAAAGTAACGACGAATAGCGAAGGCGAATCCCACGTCGAGCTTGGTGAAATCGATCCCGGCGCGTATCGCTTGGTGGGCCGTGCCGTGCTGGGCAGCCGGCCCGTGGAAGAGCAAGTCACGCTGGTCGTTCGTCCTGAAGGCCACGAGCTGGACGACGTCATCGCGCGCGACGGAGTCTTGCGCGAAATCGCCCAGGCGAGCGGCGGCGAGTTTCGCGATGGCTCGCTCGGCAACCCCAGCGTGAATCCACCGCGCAAGGTGCGCGTGGGCAGCCTGCGCACCGTCGAGGTGTGGTCGAATCCGTTGCTGTTTCTGCTGGCCGTCGGGTTGCTCGTCGCGGAATGGACGCTGCGCCGCCGCCACGGGCACACGTAGTAGATTCCTCCCGTAATGTCGTTCGTAGTCGTCGCCTTGGCCGCTTTCGTGCGAGTGGTGTGGGTGCTGTGCGTGCCCACCAAGCCGGTGGGCGACTTCGCCATGTACGTCGAGTCGGCCGCGCACCTGGCCAGTCACGGCGGCTTCGACTCCGAGTACATCTTCATGCCCGGCTACATCTTTTTGATCGCCCCAGTGCAGGCGATGGGTGGCGGCTGGCTGGCGACCAAGCTAGTAGGCGCCGTTCTTGGCGGGCTTGGCGCGGGCGCCGTGTTCGGAATTGCCCGACGTCTGACGAATTCCGCGCGCACGGCACTGGTGGCGGGTTTGCTGTACGCGTTCTGGCCAGCGGGCATTGCCGTCGCCAGCGTCACCGGCACGGACATGCCGGCAGCGGTGTTGGTCGTGGTGGCCGTCTATCTTCTGATTCGCTTCGCCGAGAAGCGACCGCTGCTTGCGGCGCTGCTCTTCGGCTTGTTTACTGGGCTTGGAGCGTACATTCGCGCCATCGTGATTCCGTTGGCTGCGCTGGCCGCGCTGGTATTTCGCGCCCAAGGCAGATCCTGGAAGACGGCCATCGGTTGTACGGCCGTCGGGTGCGCGACGGCGATTCTGCTGCTGTCGCCGTGGATGGTTCGCAATCGCGTGCGCTACGGCGAAACGTTTCTGACCGACAGTCACGGCGGCCATACCGCGCTCGTGGGAGCCAACCCCAACACCGACGGCTGCTATTCGCGCTCGCTCAACCGCATGTACCACGATGCCACCGGCTTCACTTTGCTGGCAGAGCCGCATCGTGCGGCCGACCACGCGGCGCTGGCGATCGCGAAAGAGTGGACGGCCTTCGAGCCATGGTTTTCGCTCGGCCTACTGGGGAGTAAAGCCGAACGCCTGCTGGTGCACGAGCGCGCCCTGCTCTACTGGCCACTTTTTCGTGCCGGCGCATTGCCAGCGCCCGAGAGCAACTTCTTTGGCCGGCACCGCAGCTTCATCGAAGGTGTAGCGGACTACTATTGGCTGACGATCGTTGCGCTGGCGCTGATGGGAATCGCCCTCGCATGCGCGCGCAGGCAGTGGTTGGCGCTATCGCTGCTTCCGCAAATCGTAGCGCTGATGGCGCTCTACACGCTGATCTTCGCGGAGCCGCGCTACCGATTGCCCATCGCCATGTTGCTCATGCCGATGGCCGCAATGGCGCTGGTGTGGCTCGGTAATATTACCCGTGGCATTTTCCGCAAATCCTTGCCGGAGAGCTGGAAACGAGAGACAGCGCTCGCGCTTGGCCTTGCAACCGCCGTGTTCATCGCTGCGCCCACTCTCGCCTGGGCCGCAGGCAGGCTGCGCGAGAGCCACCGCTGGGCGGTCAGCGAGTGTGAGGTTGCGAACAAGGTCCAGCTTTGCCGGTGGCGCAGCAACCACGTCGCTTCCGTCGAGCCCGCGATTCGCGGAGTCTGGAATGGCGTCGGCATCGCGCTCCCCTCGACGGAAATCGCGGCAACGGCCGAAACCGAAATTGCACTTGCGGCGGGCGCCTACGAGCTAAGCGCGGAGATCGACAGCGCGTCAGCCGCGGTAGAGCTCACCGGCACCGTCAAGATCATTGCCAACGAGCGCCTGCTTGCGCCCGAGCTTACGCTTGCGGACGTCGTCGCCGCGTCGAGAGGCGGCCAACCCATCGCATGGCACACCCGACTCGACCATCCCGGCAACGTGCTGCACCTCCGAATCGCCGTTGCGCCGTCTACGCGCAACACGACGGCCGCCTACGTCTGGCTGAGCAACCTGCGCATCCGAGCCGCGGCCGACGTGGAAACCGCCGGTGCACCTTGACGATCGGCCTTGCTCGCGCTCGAATCCTGCAATGAGCTTCCGCATCCGCGATGCCACGCAGGACGATCTTCCCGCTGTCGGACAGCTTGCCGGCCAGCTGGTGCGCATGCACCACGCGTACGATCCGGCTCGCTGGTTACTCGTCGACGGCGTCGAGACTGGCTACGCGCGCTTCTTCGCCAGCCAACTCGGCAGCGTTGACACGATCATCTTGGTAGCCCAAGACGAGGAGAGCAGCGAGATCGTCGGCTACGCCTACGCCGGCCTGGAAGACCGCAACTGGGCCGAGCTGCGCGATGCGTGCGCCCGCTTGCACGATGTCTTCGTGGTCGAGCGTGTGCGCCGCCAGGGCCTCGCCCGCCGCATGCTGCGTGAATGTATCCAGCGACTGACCGCGCTGAGCGCGCCACTGGCCGTCACCACCACGGCCTTTCAGAACGAGGTTTCGCAAGCCCTGCTGCGCTCGCTTGGTTTCCGCCCTGCTTCCCTCGAAATGGCCATGGATTTGAAATAGCTGCCCGGCGCGAAACACGGCGCTCTTGTTCGGCTCTTGTTTGCCGTGGCGCCGCCGTGCTATCAGCGATGCTTTCCAATTCCGCGGATTTCGAAAGGGCGACCATGAAATCGTACAACATCGCGCTGATTCCTGGAGATGGCACCGGTCCCGAGGTTCTCGCCGAGGGCGTGAAGGTTCTGAACGCCGCGTGCGCCAAGCACGGCGTGAAGCTGAACTACACCAGCTTCGATTTCGGCGGCGAGCGCTACAAGCGGACCGGCGAGATCTTGCCCGACAGCGCGATCGAGGAATTCAAGAAGTTCGATTCCATGTACCTCGGCGCCATCGGCCACCCCGACGTCAAGCCCGGCATTCTCGAGGTCGGCATTCTGCTCAAGACTCGCTTCGCCCTCGACCAGTACATCAACCTGCGCCCGGTGAAGCTGTACCCGAACGTCGAGACGCCCCTCAAGGACAAAGGTCCCGAGCACATCGACTTCGTGGTCGTGCGCGAAAACACCGGCGGCATCTACACCGGCATCGGCGGCGTCACCCACAAGGGCACCCCTCTCGAGTCCACCGTCCAGGTGATGACCTACTCGCGCCCCGTCGTCGAGCGCTGCGTGAAGTACGCCTACGAGCTGACCCGCAAGCGCAACAGCAAGAAGAAGATGCTGACCCTCGTGCACAAGTGCAACGTGCTCACCCACGCCGGCGATTTGTGGGTGCGCGTGCACAAGGAGCTGGGCGACAAGTTCTATCCCGAGATCAAGCAGGACTATAACCACGTCGACGCCTGCACCATGTGGTTCGTCAAGCAGCCCGAGTACTACGACGTGATCGTCACCGAGAATCTGTTCGGCGACATCATCACCGATCTTGCCGCCATCATCCAGGGCGGCCTCGGCATCGCTGCTGGCGGCAACATCAATCCCGAAGGCGTCTCGATGTTCGAGCCCATGGGCGGCAGCGCTCCGAAATACACCGGCCAAAACGTCATCAACCCGCTCGCCACCATCTGCGCCGGCGGCATGATGATGGACACTCTCGGCGAGCCCGAAATCGCCAAGGCAGTCGACCAAGCCGTCCACGACGCCCTCGCTTCCGGCAAGATCAAGAGCCTTAGCGCCGGCAAGATGGGCATGGGCACGCGTGAGGTCGGCGATTTCATCGCGAAGCTGGTGAGCTAGGCCGGTCGAAGCAACTTTCCTGAGCCGCTGACCGACATCCTCCTTCGTGGAGGCAGCGGCACGCGCACAGCCTGCGTTTGCTGGTCCGGTCTATTCGCGCCGTCAGCCGGAGAAGACTGCCCTCTATCAGGTGCTGCAGCGGCACCTGCTGACCTTCGAGCAACAGTGGACCGACCAGGCCAGCGGGCGCACGTTGCCGAAGTTCGTGACTGAAGAGCTGCACAAGTACCTCGACAGCGGGATTCTGGGCCGGGGCTTCGCGCACCTCTACTGCGACACCTGCGGCGAACACCACGTCGTCGCCTTCAGCTGCAAAGCGAGAGCCGTCTGCCCAAGTTGTCTCGGCAGAAGGATGAACGAGGGCGCGTTGAACCTTGTGGATCACGTCCTGCCCGATGTACCGCTACGACAGTTCGTGCTCACGATGCCGTTCCCCCTGCGCTTCCCACTCGCCTTCGACGGGAAACTCCTCGGTCAAGTCGTGCGAATTTTCACGGACACAGTCGCGGGGTGGTATCGGCGCCGTCACATCGACCGCGGCTTGTCCGACGGCGAACCCGGCGCCGTAACCGTCATCCAGCGCGCCAACAGCGACCTGCGCTTGAACCCGCACTTCCACACCGTCTTTCTCGACGGCGTGTACTCGCCAGACGGCAGCGGCCAGAGCCACATGTTTCACTCAGCGCCAGCGCCTTCACAGCAGGAGATCGAGACCCTCGTGTGCCGCGCCAGCAAGCGCATCCTCCGCTTCCTCCAACGCCGTGGCATCATCACCCTCGCGATTGCGCCCGGCGACGGTGAAGTCACCGTCGTCGGCGACGAGTCCCTGGGCGAGAAAGACCCGCTCCTCGCCAAGTTGCTCGCCGCTGCCGCTGCTGGCGCCGAGCCGGCTGGCCCCGCCAACAAGCGCAAGATCATCCGCGTCCTGCTCGACCCAGACGACCGCCCCGTCGCCAAGGGCAACTTGTGCGCGCAATCCCACAGTTTCAACCTGCATGCTGCCACCAGGGTCGCCGCCAACGACAAACATGGCCGGCTGACCCTGTGCAAATACATCCTCCGCCCGCCTCTCGCCAACGACCGCCTCAAGATCCTTGACGACGGTGACGTGAGGCTAGAATTCAAGAAGCCATGGTCGGACGGAACTACCTCAGTCGAGATTGAACCGCTGGCCCTCATTGCTCGATTGGCCGCGCTGGTGCCTCCGCCAAAGCGCCATCTCACCCGCAACTTCGGCGTACTCTCCTCGCACGCGGCCTCGCGCAGTGAGGTTGTTCCTCCTCCCCCCACGCCACAGCCAGACCCGGCCGAGTTAGACAAGCCCACCAGCAAGTCGAGGTACATCCCCTGGGCTGAGAGGTACATCCCCTGGGCTGAGCTGTTGAGAAAGACATTCGCCTTTGAGATTCTCTGCACCAAGTGCAAGGGGCCGCTCCGCCTCATCGCTCTCATCAAGTCCGAGAACGTTGCCAAGAAGATCCTGACCGCCATGCACTTGCCCGTTGAAGTCCCGGAACTTCATCCCGCGCGCCCGCCGCCCGGGCTGACGGCCGACGCGATGACTGGATGAGCTAAACGCGACCTCGCGAGCGAGGCCATGGGGTCGACTGCGCCTCGTGGTCCAACCAGGCTCTTCAGCGCGCTTATCAGGCGGTCTATACCGCCCTGTCAGGCCGGCGCGGCGCCCACAGAGCGGTTGCCGCCTGGGGAGACAGGGGTCCTCGGACCGAAACTACCCCCTTCGATTGGCCTATGCACCTATCCACCGGCGCGCTCGTAGTCTCACGGCCTTCAGAAGTTCCTGACGATGGAGAACGCTCGCTCCAGGCAGGCTCGAACATTGGCCTTGCCGCGAGAGTCAGTCCATTCGTCGATGCCGCTCGTGAACGCTGCCAGGGCGACGGCGACGGTCACCCGGGCCGTGAGGTCCTTGGTGGGGGCATTGGGCGAGCGCTTCATGAGGACCTTGGCGAGCTCGCGCTCCCAGATGGACCGCTTCTCGAAGCTCTTCCCGACGAGGGCGGGCGTCGACTTCGCGAGCCGGGTCATGGTAAGCGCCCATTTAGGGTTCTCGTCGTAGTAGTGCAGGAGCGATAGCAGAGTCTCGCAGACGCTCTCGAACGGCGCCTCGGCCTTCGGCCGCGCCTCCAGCGCGCGGACCAGCTCGCCCGTGAGTTCCTCGTACCAGGCGAACACAAGGTCTTCCTTGGTCGCGAAGTAACGGAAGAACGTCCGCTTCGACACCGCCAGCGGATCGACGATCTCGTCGATGGTGGTCTCCTCGAACCCCTTCTGCGTGAAGAGCTCGATAGCCTGCTGCGACAGCTCGTGCTTCAGCTGGCGCTTGCGCTTCTCGCGCAGTCCTTCCTTCACCTCGGCCTGCCCCGCGTCTGGGGCATCTTCGTCTCTCTTCATGCGCTGACGATAACGTCGTGGCGTAAAATGTCAACATGGCACTTCTTGACAACTGGCACTCGCTGCCATATTCTATTCTTCAGGAGGGTTATCATGGAAAGAAACGTATTGATCACGGGTAGCGCATCGGGGCTTGGCCACCAGGCCGCCCGCCTCTTCGCGGAGCGTGGGTATCGCGTGTTCGCCGGAGTCCGGCGGGCAGAGGACGCCGACAAGGTCGCGCGCCTTCACCCAGGCATCACGCCGGTGCTGCTGGACGTCGCGAATCCGGAGCAGGTCGCAGCGGCTGCGGAGCAAGTGGACCACGCCTGCGGGCCGGCCGGCCTGGCGGTCCTAATCAACGCTGCGGGAAGGATTCTCTACGGGCCCATCGAGCACACCGCCCGCACGGAGGCGGCGGCGCTCTTCGAGGTGCTCACCTTTGGACCGTTCGAACTGTCGAACCGCCTGTTGCCGGCACTCAAGCGCTTTTCGAGCGGCGGAGCGGGCCGCGCCAAGGTGCTCAACGTGATCTCCTGGGGAGCCCTGGACGCCAACCCCTTCGTCGGCTTCTACGCCGCCGCAAAGGCGGCCTTACTGCGCCTCACCCAGGCCCAGAATCTCGAACTGGCTCAGTTCGACGTCGATGCCATCGCGGTGGTGCCGGGGCTAATGCAAACACCCTTGGTCACGACGGCAGAGGGCCAGATCGACGAGGCCATGGCGCACCTCTCTGCTCAGGGGCGCGACGATTACGGCGCGGGCCTGGCGCGCATGGCGACCATGAGCCGGAGCGCCGGTCAGAATCCACTGGCGGCCTCGCCCGAAAAGGTCGCGCGCCAACTGCTCGCCATCGCCGAAAAGCGCCGCGCCAAGCACCAATACAATCTGGGGTTCGACACGGCGTTGGTTCGATTCACGAACCTCGTGCTCCCGTCCTGGCTGCTGAAGGCCGCGAAGCTGGCCCTCTTCGGTTTGCATCGTCGGCCCGATCGCCGCCCGTCCACAGCCCAGTGAACCCAAAGGCGACGCCCGCCGGTCTGTCTAGCCGGTCTGTCTACCAATGGCCTTCTGGCGGGCGCGGCTCCCCGAGAACGTCAGAAGAACCCAAACAATAAATAGGAAATCGGCATGAAGACAATAAGCCTAATTCTAATGCTAATTAGCCTGACAGCGTCCGTTTACTATTTCGTGGCTGGACTGACAGGGCCTGAAAACATGGTTGTGTATGGCAGAGCAAACATTCCCGTGTGGGGCATCCGGATCTGGGCGATTCTTTTGGGAGTCGGTGGGGTGCTTCTGTTGTTTCCGCCCACATTTAGGCTAGCTACCGTCTTGTTGGTGATGAACTCTATCTTTACGATTGCCTGTTTTGTGATCGCGAAAGATTGGAGAGGTGGGTTGGTAGAATTCTTGTTTCTGCAGATCCCCATGTTTCTGTTTTGGGTCGGCTACCCCATGTTCGCGCTTGAAAAAGTCAAGACTCTCTTGTGGAAATAGCGCAAGCACAGCAGGTCACGCGGCCGGAGGCCATGGTCTTAGTCTTGATACTGGTGGAATACCCAATCAGAACTGAGCGACCAGCACGGCGTTTTGGTCGGTTTCCGCAATGAAGAGCCGCCCTATGGGCAGGAAGGCCAGACCAACGGGCGAGGACAACCTCGCCGGGAGCGGGCCTAGCACGACCCCCAGATGGCCGGGGGAACCGACAACGGTCGTCATCGTCCCTGTGGCGAGAACGACTTTTCGTACCGTGGATTAGCCCGTGTCAGCGATGAGCAGGTTGCCCGCACCGTCGAGAGCTAGCCCGGATGGAGACACCAAGGCAGTAGGCACTACAAGCGCCGGCCAGTACATCAACCTGCGCCCGGTGAAGCTGTACCCGAACGTCGAGACGCCCCTCAAGGACAAAGGTCCCGAGCACATCGACTTCGTGGTCGTGCGCGAAAACGCCGGCGGCATCTACACCGGCATCGGCGGCGTCACCCACAAAGGAACGCAGCTGGAAAACACCACGCAGGTGATGACCTACTCGCGCCCCGTCGTCGAGCGCTGTGTGAAGTACGCCTACGAGCTGACCCGCAAACGCAACAGCAAGAAGAAGATGCTCACCCTCGTGCACAAGTGCAACGTGCTCACCCACGCTGGCGATTTGTGGGTCCGCGTGCACAAGAAGCTCGGCGACAAATTCTATCCCGAGATCAAGCAGGACTATAACCACGTCGACGCCTGCACCATGTGGTTCGTCAAGCAACCCGAGTACTACGACGTGATCGTCACCGAGAACCTGTTCGGCGACATCGTCACCGACCTCGCCGCCATCATTCGAGACGGCCTCGGCATCGCCGCCAGCGGCAACACCAATCCCGAAGGCGTCTCGATCTTCCAGCCCACGATGTGGGGACGGCGGCACCCCGCGCAGCCTGCGTTCGCGCGGCCGATCTATTCGCGCAGGAGGGCAGTGGAGAAGACTCGTCTCCCACCGCCAGCACGAGCCTATCTCGCGCGCTGACCGCAACGGGAAAGCGGGCGAACGCAGCAGGAATGGCGAGGCGTCCTCAATAGATGGCGATGCCCGCGGTCACCGTCGAAGTGCTGGCCCAGTCGCCGGGCGCGGGGGCAGTCCGTGCGATGGTGTAATCCATCCGCCCAGTCAGCGCGAGCCGTGTGGTAAGCGCGATCTCGAGAATGCCGCCGCCGCCCCACGCTGGACCCGTGCGTGTCCCGAGCTCGTCCCGCGCGACTTGCATGCCGCCGTGTCCAAATGCCCCCAAATGAAGACGCCACCAGCTCAAAGGAAAGACCTGCGCCTCGATGTTCGCCGAGTGACGCTGGAACGTGTGGTCGAGCGCGCTGGTGCCTCCGCCAAGGGTCACGGTCGCCAGCAGGCCGGCGCGGTGATGCGGGAAATAGCCGAATTGAATGTTCGAGGCGAAGCCCGCGGCGGAATAGCAGCTACACAGCGAGCTGAGCGAACCCATGTCCACCTTGAAGGCGAACCCTTCGCGGTCCAGCAATCGGCGATTGGCAAAACGGAAGCCGTAGCCTTCGTCATCGTTCACGACGGCTTCCTTGCTGGCCGCGACGTCCGCGACAGTAAGGCTGGTTAAGGGAACGGTCCGCTGGTAGCCCCCGCGCTCTTTCAGGTGAACCGGCTGCTCGGGATGAAGTTGAACGAATCCGTCGTAGCGGAGCCCCTCGGTCACCGCTAGTCCCGCGGCGGCCATCACGGCTACGGCGACCAAAACGATAGCGAAGATCGCCAAGTCGTTTCCGCCGCCGCCACCACCGCCACCGATATTGCCGAGATTCAAATTGCCGCCGCCGCTGCTCGTGCCGCCCGCGCTGGGTCTCGACCGTGCGCTCGTCGGCGTCCAGGTTCGTGGTCCGGAGCTGCGCGATCCGGCGAACGGAACCAATGGACGCGCCGAGCCTCCGCCGGGCGGCAAATTCGCAGCGAGGTTCATGGCTGCATCGACTGTGTCACCTGAATGGTCGTAGTCCGAAAATTCAGTCGCGTAGGCCTGCTCGGAGACGGCATCACCGTTGTCGACCGTCCACTCTTGTCGAGAGCCCAGCTCTTGAACCACGTGCACGCGCGCCCCCCGCTGACTTGGCGGCAAAATGGCCAGCCGACTCAGCTCGGTCCGCGGGATGACGTATTCGTTCGAGACACAACCGCCACAGACAAAGGAAAAATAGGCTCCGCCCACCACGAGGGCGACGAGAGAAGAACGCATGGCTTCCACCCAAGCACAACGTGTGCCGTGCGGCGGATTGAATCTCCACGGGTTTTCCGTCGGAATGGCGCCGCTGGAGAGCGGCCAAGTACGCACACTGTGGCTGCGGCGCCACAGAGCGTTCTCGATTTGTCTAGGAGCAAAGGAACAGCTGGCGGCACGCCTACTGCCTCGAATGCCACGGCGTAAACATGCCTGGGGCTGGTGCCTTGGCATCGAGGTCGAACCAGCCAAGCATGATGAAGCGGGCGATGTGCACGCCTTGGGACTTGCGCATCCGATGGCGAACCGCCTCCGCCGCCCCGCGGTCGCCGCCCGCCTCCAAGCCGACGACGACCAAGTACAAGTCCTCGACGTCGTCGTCTTTGGCCGGATCGACGCGCTTGGCAGCCGCGCGCGCAGCGTCTCGCTTGCCATCAAGCGCCGCAAAGTAGGCTTCGAGCACCGCGATGGATTCCGGGAAGCCCGTCGCGCGGTAGTCGTCGAGGGCTGCTTCGGCATACTGGACGAGCACGTGCTTCATAGACAGTATCGAGCATCTCTTTGAAACTGGTCGAAGGAGAATCTGGCGCGTTTCTCGGCGACGTTTCCGGCGTTGGCACCGGTGAAGGCGGCGGTGAAGGCGGCGGTGTCGGCGGCGGTGCGGACACGCAAGAGAGCAGGAATTCGGCCATGAAGAGCGCACAGCGATGGAAACGCATAGCCTGAGCATAGACCACAGTTTGGGGAATTTGCCGGCCGGGCGTTTCTCCCCAAATGTGATTGATAACGGAAAAGTAGTGCTTGTTTGGCTTACGCTCCCCGAAAGACTGGCGAGAGTTCGCCGAACGTCGGATCATGAGCCTGGATGGCGCCCGTCTGGGCGATGGAGAGTACGCGTATGAGACTACTCAATCTTGAACTGGGGACAGCGGGCTTTGTTTGCCTCTTGGTTGGGTGTAGCGGCAATACGTCGATGTCGATTGGTGCGAAGGGCGGACACTGCACCGCAGGTGGAGGGTGCGATCCTGGTCTGATTTGCGTCTCCGGTCAGTGTATGAGTCCTGTCGACAGTGCGATAGGACCAAGCGGCGGAGGTACTGGCGGCAGCGGCGGCGCCGGCGGTAGCGGTAGCGGTAGCGGAGACGGCAGTGGCGAAACCGCTGGTTCCGGTAGCGAGGGCGGGCACAGCGGAAGCGGTCTATTTCGGCACTTGCACAATCTGGGGCAAGGGCGACGGCGTCGGCCCCTGGGTCATGGCGGATCTGGAAAACGGCCTTTGGGCCGGAGACGTCAGCCCGTACAGTCTCAATCAGTCGGTGCCCTTGAATTGGACGTACGTTACCGCTGTAGTGAAGGGGGATGTGGCAGGCAGCAACCACTGGTCTATCAAGGAGGGCAATGCGCAGTTCGGTCTTCTGATCACGCCCTTCGACGGACGACGGCCCTCCGCCAGATACAATCCCATGAGGAAGGAAGGCGCGATTGTCCTTGGTACCGCCGGGGACAACAGCAATGGCGCGCAAGGAAACTTCTTCGAAGGCGTCATGACCGCGCGCTACTCCTCGAATGCGGCCGACGACGCTGTCCAGGCAAACATCGTCGCCGCGTACGGGCCGTAGTTCAACCGAGGGACACACATGCATGGCGAAAATGCGATCCTGATGATTGGCCTTTGTGGAATCTCCCTGCGATGCGAAGGCCTCCGTGTGCTACGCGGCCGGTACCTCCAGCTCGTGCCCGGACGAAGCGCTGTGTGTCGGCGACAGCAAGGGGATGAACTGCGCCGTCCATTGCACGATCGATACGGACTGTCTGTCTGCCGGCACTGGCCTGGTCTGCATGCAAGGTTGCCCAACGTCCATTCTCAACGGGTTCTGTGTCAAGACCAGCGCGAAGACGAGTTTCCTTGAGTACGCTTGCGACGGCAGTGAGGCCTCCACCGGAGGCGTGGCACAGGCTGGTCCCTGTAGCGTCCCTCGGCGCTGACCGCTACTTGCCGTAGACGCTCACGATGCTCTTCTGAATGGCGTCGTCGGTGGCGTTGCTCGTCTCACCTGCCATGACGGCGCCTTCCGAGAAGCCGCCGGTGCCATTGGAGTCGCCCGCACCACCTTCGCCGAGCCCAAGGCCACCTAGCTGCTTGAGAGGCGAGTATCCTTTGGGCAACGCCGGCAGGTCGATGTTGACTGAAAGTGCCCCCGACTTGGCATTCCCGGTCTTGAGTGCCCAGTGGTCGACGCCATTGTGCTTGAACAACGTCGTCACGATGTCGAACGTAACCGATGGATTGGGGTTCTCGCCGCTCGACGTGCAATCGACTCCGGAAGGTATGCCAGAACCACACTTTCCGGTGTTGCCGGCATAGACACCGGTTTCAAAGTCGACCATGGGCCACGGTCCGTTTCCTGTGCCCTTGGACCAAAACGTGATCTGCGAAAAGTTGAGCGAGGTCAACGTGCCGGGTCCGGAGTATGCGATGGCGTTGTTGGTATTGCCGTAGTTGAAGCAACAGTTGGCGTTCACCCATTTGGCGTGGAAGATGGCGTATTCGGTTTGAGACTTGGAACCCGTAGGCATGTTCTTGGTCTTGTCTCTGTTTCGGAGACACTGCGCCGGGCTCTTCCACATGGCACCCGTCTCGATCGCGATGGGCACCTTGGTTCCGTCCGACATCTGCCAGTAATCGATATCCATCAGATCGCAGGGCTTTTTGGTGCCGGGCTGATTGGTGTTGGGATCGTCTGCTCTCCACATGTCGTTGCCGTTCCCGCTCTGGTCGTAGAGAGTAGTGACCTTGCACGACGTGCCTGAACAGAAGGTGTTGAGGGTCGCGAGATCCGCGAGCCCAGTCGACGCTACAATGCCGATGTCTTTCTCCTGCTGGTCGGAGACACGCAGGGCCTTGAAGAGAGGCCCCGTGTAACCGACAAACAGGGTGCGTGTCATGGCGTGGGCCGCCACGAAGGGCGTGCCCGCAGCCTTCGCGACGTCGCCAGGAAGACCGCTTGCGGCGGTCGAACCGCTCGAACCGCTCGCGCCGCCTGCCGCGCTTCCTACGCTGCCGCCCGTCACTGCAGTGCCGCCACTGCCACCAGCGGATCCACCGGCGCCGCCTTTCGCCGAAGTTCCACCGCTACCACCCGAAGAGCCTCCCGCGCCGCCTGTCCCCGAGGTTCCGCCACTTCCGCCGGTGCTGCCCGAGCTGCCGGTCCCCGCATGCGGGGTCGGAATGTCCAGCGTCGGGCACTTGCTATCCGTGATCGCGGTGCAACTCGCTGGCGCATCGCCGGTCGCGTAAGCCCAGACGCCGGCCAAATCGGTCAACTTGACCGTGGGGCAGTCTGGGAGCGCGCCAACCGCACTATTGAAAGCGGCCGCCTCGTCGGCAATGCAGGCAGCGTACTGCGAGACCGTCACCGTGCAGCTCGAGGGGATGGCGCTGCAGTTGACGGCGGCCGGACCAGCCGTCAGGCACGGGGTTTCCTGGCTCTTGCAGTTCGTCTGCAACTGAGAGTCCGACGGAGCACTGCTCGATACGCCATAGGACAACCCCGCCCACTTGCATAGGTTCGCCTGGCTGATGGTCTGTCCGTAGTACGCATAGATGTCCGAGCAAAGTTGACCGGCCTCCGACGACGTAAGTGTGCCGATCGGTTTGCTGCCGTCCAGAGTGGTAACGGAGCTCCCTCCGCTGCTGCCGCCGTCTGCTCCCCCTGCGCTACTGGACTTTCCGCCCGATCCGCTCGAGCCGCCCGAGCCTCCGGCCGAGGTACTGCTGGATCTTCCACCGGCGCCACCGGATCCCCCGCCACTCGCGCTTCCACCTGCACCAGCGCCGCCGCCGCTGCCCCCACTGGTGCTACTGCACCCGGCGACCGCTATCGTCGCGGCGAGCAGAGTCGCGCTGAGAAACCCGCTAAGTCCGATTTTCATGAGACCTCCCGATCGGTTCGTGCGTAGGACGCCTGAAATTGTACGGACTCCCCCTCGTTACACGATAGTCTACTTGTGCGAAGGCGGGTCTATTTGTCGTCGCCGCTCTGGGCCCCGGGCCAGAAGCGCGTAAGCCGGTGTCATGGCGCTGGCTTCGGCCACCTCCATACGCGCTTGGACAATGTCACCGACTGGGTTAGATCGGACCCCGATGCCCGACAACGCACCCCCGTCGCCCTCGCCGAGCGGTACGTTTCGCGTTGCGGATCTCGTCGTCGTCGCGGCGGTGGCAACCGTGCTGGCTGCTTGGATTTCGGTGGCAGCGGGGCATTTTTCGGCTGCGGCGTGGCTCGGCTGTCAGGCGCTCTGCTTTGTGTTCTACGGAGCCGGCACGGCCGTTTCCTCGTGGTCGTCGCTCGGCACAGGGATCCGCTTCGACTTACCGCTGCGGCTGCTCTTTGGATATCTGACCATCAACACGTCGCTGTTCGCGCTCGCCATCGTGTCGCCTTTGGGAATCGTCGCGAATTTTTCGCTGCTCGCGCTGCTGGTTGCACTTCTGCTCGTGCTCAGGCGGCCGATGCGCGTGCGCGAGCCGTGGCGCACCCCGGATTTGGCGGTGCTGTTGCTTGCGCTGGCCGCCGCCACGCTGTGGTGCCGCGACTCGCTCGCGCCGATGCAGGCCAAAGGCGCCACGACCCTGATCAAACCGTGGCTCGACGGCTTCTATCACGCGGTCCACGTGCGCATCTTTGCCGAGTCGCACGGCGCCGCCTCCATCGAGGACTTCCGCATGGCGGGCGTGCCCGCGCGGCTTTACCACTACGCCGCCTACCTGACGCCGGGTCTGGTGAGACAGATTTCGGGCCTGTCGGGCTACACCTTGTTCAGCGGGCTGATGGTCCCGCTCGGGATCTTTTTCGTCGGACTTGGCGCCTACGTTCTGGTGGCGTCGTTCCTCGGGCCGTGGCCGGCGCTGGCCGCCGCCGCTGCCGTCCTGCTGCTTCCCGATGGCGCGCAACAGGGGTTTCACAACACCTTCATGTCGTATCACTGGCTGCTCCAGATTTCGCCGGGCGCGACGTTTGGCCTGGCCATGCTTGCCGTGGGTTGGCTGTTCGTACTGCGCGGCTGTCTCGACGGCAAGGCGTTACAGGTGCTCGCCGGATGGATCATCGCTGCCCTCTCGGTTTCGTATAAGGCGCAGTTCTTCGTGGCGAACGCTCTCTTGCTGCTCCTTGCGCCGCCGCTTTTCTTTCGCGGAATCAAGCTGCGTTGGCGGTTGCCGTGGCTTGGGGCCGCGGTAACGGTGTACCTCCTCGGCGTGAGCATCGTACAGTGGTTGCCGGGGATGCCGCTGATTCGGCTCGATGGTTCGTCCACCGGTAAGCTGCTGGCCATGATCAATTCGTTTGCCGATCCGGGATCGGTCAGGCTGTTTTTCGACCGCTACATGGGTCTGCGACACTCGTTGCGCCAGAACGTCGAAGTGGGCGCAGCCTACCTTCTGATCGCCGCGCTCGGCGTGTTTGCACCGCTCTTGCTCGGCGCTACGGCAGTGCTGTGGCGCCGTTTCAAGAATCCGCTCGTCAGTTTGCCGCCTCTGTTCGTTCTCAATTTTCTCGTCATGGCCCTTGGGCTCGCGCTCGACAATCGCGGCATCGCGACGCCGGAAGAGCTACCGCATCGCCCGTTCGTTTGGATGTACTTCGTAGTGGTGACTGCTCTCGGCGCGCTCGCCGGCTTGGCCCTTGTTCGGTCGCAACGACTCCATCGTGTCAGTCGACCGATCCTGCTGTCGCTAGTCTTCGGGCTGCTTGCTTTCCCTGCCGCCAAAGCGGCGGGCCTCCAGCGCATCTCGACCATGCCCAGCGCATCCGACGTGCTGGTTCCGACGGCGCTCTTGCAGGCGGCCGACTACCTGCGCACCCACGACGACCGTCGGGACGTGTTTCAGGATTCATCCTTCGACATGAACTACTTGGTCTCGGCACTGTCCGGCCGGCGCGCCTACGTCGAGCGCACGTTCCTACGCCTTGCTCGCAACGAAGAGCTCGAATCGCGTGTCGTGGTGGTCACCAAGCTGATGCAGATGCAAGACGAAGCCGCCGTGCGCGCCGAAGCGCAGCGCCTGGGCATTCGCTGGTTCCTCGCGCGACCCGGGCAAGCGCTAGCGTGGCCGCCCGAAATCGTCGAGCATCCCGCCTTCGCAAAGGACGGCTACCGGGTCTATGGTTTCGAGCCTCGTTGAAGAAGCTCACAGGCTGCTCCAGCCGACACCCATACCGAGAAGGCGCGAGATGGAGATCCCTGCGGCGACGTGTCCGCGCTTGTCGACCACCATCCAAAAGCCGGCACTGGGCCCTCGCTGGGTGAGCGCGTGCGGATAGAGATTGAAGTGAATGAAGTAGTCGTCAACGTCGGTGACCTGCAGCGAGGCGAGCAAAGACTCGCGGCGATCGAGGAAGACGGCCGCGGTCGGCGCGAAGCTGACGACGTTTTGCAACGTGCGCGTGTCCTGATTGACCAGGTGAATGGCGGCACCGCCGGCGCAGGCCGAGATGGAATGTTCGTCGTCGATGGCGAAAGACAAACCGAAGGTCGTCGCTTCGCCGAACCAGCTGAACAGTCGCAGACGCGGAAAGAAAGGCAGCGGCCACTTGGCCGCAAAGTAGTTGCCGACGTTGTGTAGCTCGCCGCCCGGCAAGGTCAGCGCCGGCTGCAGCGACCAATCGGAGATTACGAGGGTCTCGCTGAAAAGCCGACGCGGCCAATCGAAGCTGAAAAGCAGAATTCCCCCGAGGTCGAAGACGTACAGGTCGGCGAGCGCGTCGGTGTTGTAGCCAACCACATTGTGATTCTCTAGCGTCTCGTTGAGAAAGGCGGCAGCCATCACCGTCAGACCCGCCCACAGCTTGGGCAGAGGAATCGCGTGGTCCTGGAACCACTCGTCGAGCTCGGCGTAGGTCATTCCACCGCCGATCAAGTGAAGCGAATAGTTGGGGGTCCAGCGCGCGGTGGTGCTCCCGTAACTGAGTGGAAAGATCTCTTGGCGCAAGAACTTGCCCCATCCGTCGTCGGAGATAGCGGGGAATGGATTCACGACGTTGCGGCCGACGTTGGCGCCGTTGGAAGCGTACGGCAGCTTGAAGACATCGCGGCTCGCGATGTGGTCCTGGAGCACGTCGTAGCCCCGGTTCACGAAGACCCAAAGCGGGCTCTCGAGAGCTTGCGAACCGTAGTCGACGCCAAAGTAGAAGTACCGATGAGGCTTGGACGAGGTGGCAGGTGTCGGATCCGCGGGGTCGGTCGTGGCGGTGGCGTCAGCCGACGAATCCGGCGCGGCCAAGGCAAGGCGCCCTGCCACGGTTAGGTACGCGAGCACCGTGAAGATGCAGACGAGGCTTCGGGTTCCTCGCCACCTGCGCAGACAGCCTGTCGTGCTGGTCGCGACCGCGCGGATGGGATTTTTGTCGGCCGAACCCAAGCGCTGCTAAAGCTCTCCCGCGATGCCAACCAGCAGACAGCTCCGACTGTTCTTGTCCAAGACGCCTGCCATTGGCGGCATTATGCCAGCAGGATACAAAACGTGAGAACAAGTTGTCCTCTCGCTGTGATCCCGCACCCGTCACAGCCGGCCATTCGAACCGGCTGCACAAAGTGCTACACGCAAATCAGCCGGATGTTGCGACCTTGTCCAGCTCTAGCTCGACGATGACGGGGCCATGATCGCTCGTGTTTCCCTCGCGCTCGACGGTCACACGCACGGCCTTCGCCGCAACGTCTTTACTGGCCAGCACATAGTCGAGGCGCCAGCCCAGGTTGCGCTCGCGCATGTTCCGCCAAGGCGCCCACCACGTGAAGAGCGATTCATTGGCGGGATCCAGGATGCGCCCGACGTCGCACAGCTCGCCTTTTTCTAGGATGCTGGCGAAGAACGCGCGCTCTTCCGGCCGCTGCCCAATGACCCGTTCGTCACGTAGCTTGGGGTGCACGTCGACTTCCGTGCGCGCAATGTTGACGTCGCCGCAAAGAACCAGCTGGCGCCCAACCGCGCGCGCTGATGCAACGAAATCTTCCAGCGCTCGCAAAAATGCGATCTTAGCTTCGTAGCTCTTCCCGCCGTTGGGGACATACATCGAAGCGATGGAAATGCCGCCGATGTCGCCAATGACGATGCGAGTTTCGTGGTCGAATTCCGGATGCCAAAAGCGAGGCTGGTCCGGACAATGGTCCTTGTGCACGTGCAGGCTCACGCCGGAGTAGCCTTTGCTGCCGTGCCAGTAGCACCAGTACTGTGGCAGGCACGACAAGGCTTCGGGAATCTGCTCGGGCATCGCCTTCAGTTCCTGCAGGCACAGCACGTCCGGCCGCACGCGTTCGAGAAACGCTGCCACCTCGTCCTTGCGCGCGCGAATGCCGTTCACGTTCCAAGTCGCAAGCTTCATGGAGCAAGCGTAGCAAACGCCAAACCGCTGCACCGGCGCGAAGAGATGATCGCGCGCCGACGACGACGAAAACTGAAAAGCCCGGAGAGGGCGGATACCCTCTCCGGGTTCGAGACGAAGAGACTACCAGCCGCCGCCGCCGCCACCGCGGCGACCACCGCGGCCATGGCCTTCGCCATGATCGCGACCACCGCGACCGCCGCCACCACCACCGAATCCACCACCACCACCGCCACCACGCGGAGCGCGCTCACGCGCTTCGCTGACGTTGATGGGGCGCCCCTGGATCTCACGCCCATTCAGGGTCTCGATGGCCTGGGCAGCTTCGGCATCCGTCGTCATTTCGACAAAAGCAAAACCACGGGGACGACCGGTGTCACGGTCGAGAACGACCTTCACCTCTTTGACGTTCCTGCCATTCTCGCCGAACACATCCTTCAGTTCGGGCTCGGTTACGTTGTACGACAGATTGCCTACATAAAGCCTCGTTCCCATTACTTTCTCCTCTTGCGTCTCACGTCTCTCTTCTCATTCCTGGGCCGTAGGCGTGCGAACCGGCCAGGAAGGACCTGGTGTCCTCATGGTTGTCGAACCTGCAATGAAACCGCTCCTCGACGGCCGACATACACATCGGCCATACGAAGATCACCATTCTCCACCACACCGAGCCCTGGGATTACGGTCGGAAAGAAGCGGCTCATAGTCTGAGCACAGAGAAAATAACGGCCGGAACGCACCTGAGGGACTCGCTACGTCAGTTGAGGCTACCAACTCTACCCCCAGCCTGTCCAGTACCGCTTGTTCTTTTTCGCACGGGAGCTCAGAAAACCTGACGGAAGCCGCACGAGAGCCGGCCTGGCCAGCCGGCGCGTGTCTGGAAATAGGCGCGAAACGGAAAGGCCCAGTCGCAGCGCAAAACGTCGGCGTTGAGCTGCGGAATGAGCAAGCGCAGCCCAGCGCCCGCGTCGCTGTAGAAGGCAAGCGACCGGACGACGTCAGCGGCATGCCCGGCATCGCCAAAAAGGAGCGCGCCAAGCCGCAGCGAGGACACCGGTACCGCCAGGGAACGGATTTCCAGATGCGTGACGTAATAGTCGTAGCCCAAGAAGGTGTTCACCGGGTAGCCACGCAGTCCCTCCAAGCCTCCGACGTAGGTCTGCGTCCTGTGTAGATTGTCCGCCACAAGGCCAACCTCGCCCCAGCCGTCCACATGAAACGCGTGCGCGACGACGGGCGTGGCAAGGCGAACATCGGCCTTCCAGAGCTGGTCGCGGAGGCCGAAGCTGTAGTCGCGGCCTTCCCAGGAAGCGCCCACGGACTGAAAGCCGCCGAGCACCTCCATGTTTACGTGCGCTTCCGCTTTCAGCACGGAAAAGTCGGCATCCGAACCCAGCAGCGTGCTGGCACGACCGAGCTTGAGCGTCACCCACGGGCCGAGGCGCATATCCTCGGCAAGATCGTAGGTGTCGAGATTCCGGTAGGTACGGTAGCGGGGCGTGAAGGCATCGTACTGAAGATAGAGATCCGAGGTTCGTTCAGACGTGCCGAAGTACGTCTGCGCGAAGCTGGCACGCTGTTCGGTGGGAAAGTCGGCCAAGAAGGACGGCCGATTCAGGCCAAATTCATTGCCCACCGTGAAACGCTGGATGAGCCCCGGCCGAGGGAACGAACGCGTAAGCCCGCTGGTGATGTTCGCCGTGCGCGAGCGGTAAGCGCAATCGGCGGTCAACGCCGAATAGTTCGCGGCGGTTGGCAACACGCAGGCCGAAGCGTCGGGATCAAAACGGCGCAACGACACCCCTTGCTCGCCCATCGGTCCCACCACGGCGCGAACGACATGGGTCGTGTAGCCGCTCGTCACGAACCCGCCCCAGCGTTGCGACAGCGCATAGAACGGATATTCGACTTTCTCGTAGAGCGAATAGCCCTCGCGCGGTCCCGCCGCAATTTCGCCCAGCTTGCGCGCCCAGATTTCGTAGGCCGCCAGCGTGAGACGCAGACGCGTACCAAGCACGTTCGGATCGAGATAGTTAGGCCCGAGCCAGACGTCGCCCTGATTGAGCAACAAGGTCAGCGCGGCTTGCTTGCGCCAGCCGAAGAGGTTGTTCTCGGAAAGCGACGCGCTGAAATTGATGAGATAGCCAGGCTCGTAGTTGTAGTCGCTGTTGAAGCGCAAGCTCCACACGTCGCGCGTGACCATCAGCAGGTCGACCGTGCCCGGTGCGCTGGACTGCACCGGCACGATGGCCACGATGCTAGCCAGCGGCGCATCGTCCTGGCTGTAGATCGTTCGGTTGCGCAAGTTGCGCATGGTTTCGTCGACCAGCGCGCCGTCGTACGCCATGCCCGGCAAGAGCAACGATTCGCGCCGGATGTGGTGCTCGCGCGTGGTGCGATGGAAATGGTTGAACCACTGCAGAAGGGCGCCGTCGCTCGGCTGGAACACATCCAGGTTGACGACGTGGATCGCGCCTACGACTTTTCCTTCGGGGGCCGCGTCGATGGTCAGCCCGCGCTCGGCCAAAGCCTGGTCGACCGCACCTTTTTCGAGCGGCCCCAGGCCGGCAGAAACCGCGGCCTGGCCCGCGGCGTGCGCGAGCCCTGGCAAAAGGACAAAGACGATCAGCGAGGCGCGGAGCGCACCCATCGCTAATCACTATAAGGGCGATCGGAGTTTTCGGCGCGGGCTACAAGGCCGCCACGACCGCCTGGCCGGCTTGCACGGTGCCGACGGCCGAGCTGCCGAGCGCGGCGATGTCGGCGGTGAGCACGCCACGATCGACGACGCCGTAGACAGCTTTCTCGACGGCGGCGGCTTCGGCCTCCAGGCCCAGCGAGTAGCGCAGGAGCATCGCCGCGCTCAAGATGGTGGCGTACGGATTCGCGATGCCCTTGCCGGCAATGTCGGGCGCGCTGCCGTGAATGGGCTCGTAAAGACCGCGGGGGCCGTTGCCCAACGATGCCGAGGGCAGAAGTCCCATCGATCCGGCCAGCACCGACGCCTCGTCGGTGAGAATGTCGCCGAACATGTTTTCGGTCACGATGACGTCGAAGAAAGACGGCTTGCGCACCAGGAACATGGCGCACGAATCGACGAGCACGTGCTCGAGCGTGACGTCCGGAAATTCCTTGCGCACCACTTCTTCGGTCACGCGCCGCCACAGGCGCGACGTTTCGAGCACGTTGGCTTTGTCCACCGAGGTGAGCTTTTTGCGCCGAGCCCGCGCGAACTCGGCCGCGCGGCGAACCACGCGACGGATCTCGTCGCCAGTGTATTCGAGGAGATCGCTCGCCTTGTCGGCCTCGCGCTTCTTCTCGCCGAAGTAGAGACCACCGGTGAGCTCGCGCACGACCAGCAAGTCCACACCTTTGATGATTTCCGGCCGCAGCGGCGACGCATCGGCCAGCTTGGGGTGGCAGGTGACCGGTCGCAGGTTGGCGAATAGCCCCATGGTCTTGCGAATCGCGAAAAGTCCCTGTTCGGGCCGGACGGTGGCGTTCGGATCATCCCACTTGGGTCCGCCCACGGCACCGAGCAGAACCGCGTCCGCCTGCTTGCAGTCGTTGGCGACTTCCGTCGGCAGCGCGGTGCCCGTCTTGTCGATCGAGCAGCCACCGATGATGCCCTCGCGAAATTGGAAATCATGGCCGAACTTGCTCGCAACCGCGCGCAGCACGCGCACGCCCTCGGCCGTGACCTCGGGGCCAATTCCGTCTCCAGGCAAAACTTCAATCGTGGCTTTCATGGGCGCACTCTTTAGCACGACGATGGGCGCTGCGCAGGTAGACAGTGTCGCGAAGAATTCCCCTGCTCGCCTTAACCCCGGTACGCTTGCGCGATCGGGTAACGGCGACCGGTGCCGAAGGCTTTGCCGGTGATCTTCAGGCCCGGCGGAAGCTGGCGGCGTTTGTATTCGGACGTCCGCACCAGCCGCAAAACTTTTTCCACCACCGCCCGCTCGAAGCCCTTCGCCAGGAGCGCGTCGCTGTCGAGGCCGTCTTCCACGTGCGCGGCCAAGATGGCGTCGAGAACATCGTAAGGCGGCAGGCTGTCCTGGTCGACCTGGCCGGGGCGCAGCTCGGCGGAGGGCGGCTTAGTCAGCGTTGATTCGGGAATGACCGCCTCGTCGGCGTTGATTTCGCGCGCGATCCTGTACACGAGCGTCTTCGGCACGTCGGAAATCACCGCCAGGCCGCCGTTGGTGTCGCCGTAAAGCGTGCAGTACCCGGTGGCGATTTCGCTCTTGTTTCCCGTCGACAGCAAGAGCTTGCTGAACTTGTTCGAGAGGGCCATCAGCAAGCCACCGCGCACCCGTGCCTGCAAATTTTCTTCGGTCACGTCGGGCTCGCGACCCGCGAAGGCCGGCGCAAGCTGTTCGAGATACGCGGCAAACATGGGTTCGATGGAAATCTCGCGAAACTCGATGCCCAGGTTGCGAGCCAGGTCGGCGGCGTCGCGCCGGGAGTGCTCCGACGAATAGCGCGACGGCATGGCCACGCCGAGCACGTTTTTCGCGCCGAGTGCCCGGCTGGCAATGCACGCCACGACCGCGGAATCGATGCCGCCCGAAAGCCCGATGAGCGCGCCCGAGAACCCGCAGCGACGAGCGTAGTCGCGGGTGCCAAGCACCAGCGCATCGAGGGCCGAACGCGCGTCCGACATGGCAAACGGCCGCATGGCGCCGGTGCAGGCATCCGGATCCACGACCAGCAAATCCGGCGCGTGCTCGGCGGCTCGTGCGTAGATTTCGCCCTTGGCGTCGATGGCCAGCGACGAGCCGTCGAACACCAGATCGTCCTGGCCGCCAACCTGGTTCACGAACAGCAGCGGGCGTTGCCAGTGGCGCGCCACGCTCGCCAGCATGCGCGGCCGCAAGTGGCGCTTCTCGATGGTGAACGGCGACGCCGCAATGTTGATGAGCAAATCGGCGCCGGCGGCCACCAATTTCTCGACGGGATCTTCACGGTAGAGCCGCTTGGGCCAAAAATCGCCGTCGTTCCAGATGTCTTCGCAGATCGAGATGCCCAGGCTGCGGCCGCGGAACGGCACCGGCGCAACGGTGGTGGCGGGTTCGAAGTAGCGCCATTCGTCGAACACGTCGTAGGTCGGCAGGAGTGACTTGCGCCGGACGGCGACCACCTTGCCACCGTCGATGAGCGCCACCGCGTTGGCGATCTGGCGCCCCGTTTTCACGTCGGCAAGCGGCTCGGGAAATCCCACCAGCACGGCCAGGGGCCCGGTCACGCTCGCGCAGAGCTCGTCGAGGGCATTCCGAACAGAACGCAGAAACGCCTCGCGCTCGAGCAGGTCGCGCGGCGGATAACCGCACAGCATCAGCTCGGGAAGCACCAAAAGCTCGGCGCCAGCGGCCTGGGCCTCGGCCATGGCCTGGCGAGCGAGGCGAAGATTTCCCTCGAAATCGCCGATGGTGGGGTCGACTTGGCCGAGCGCGATTTTCACGTGTGTCTCCGAAGGACCCTACTCTGCCTGATAGTCGATGGCTCGCAAAGCCGCGTCGTGAAGCGCGGGCCGCAGGGCCCGAAAACGCGGGTCGTCGCGCACCTCGGGATGCACGCGATTGGTCAGAACCACGACGCACGCTTCCTGGTCGGGATCGATCCAGAGCGAGCAGCCCGTGAAGCCGAGATGGCCGACTGCCCGACGGGAAATGAGGTCGCCCGCCAGCGATGCGTGCTCGGACGGCCCGTCCCAGCCCAGCCGCCACGTCGACCCGGGCACACCGGCCGGCCGCCAAAATTCACGAAGGACGTGCGGCGAAACCAGCGGGGCGCCACCGTCGAGCCCGCGACCGTGGTACGCAGCACCTAGAGCGAGAGCCAGACGAAGCACGCCGCTGGCACAGCCGAACAGGCCGGCGTGTCCGGCAATTCCGCCCATGGCGAAGGCGTTTAGGTCATGCACTTCGCCGACGACAAGTCGCCGACGCACCGGACAGCGCTCGGTGGGCGCGACCGGGCTTCCGTCGAAGTTTTCGCTCGGCGCTTGCACGCGCAGATCCACGAAGCGCAAGCCGATGCCAAGCGGCCTGAAAATCAGACGCGCGGCGAGCTCGTCGAGCCGGCCGCCGAGCGCGCGCTCGACGACGGCGCCCAGCAAGATAAAGCCGAGATCCGAGTAGACCGAGCGTGAGCCTGGCGCATACGACAGCGGCTCGGCGGCGGCCATACGAACGACGGCCTGCGCACCGACCGGTCGCGGGTCGGCCTTGTCGAGGAGGTCGTCGTAGAACTTGCGGTGGGCCGGAAAGCCGCCGGCATGGGCAAGAACGCGCCTTAGCGTGACCTCCGGACGATCGGCCAGCGGCTCCATGTACAGCCCGAGCGAATCGTCGAGCGTCAGCCGACCTTCAGCGACGGCCTGCATGCAAAGCACGCTGGTCACCAGCGCCTTGGTCAGCGACGCCAGGTCGTAAACCGTGTCGACGGTCGCTGGCGCCTGCCGTGGTTCCACCTGCCGCTGGCCGAAGGCCTGGAGCAGAGGCGCTTGGCCAACACGTCCCGCTGCGAGCACCGCCCCGGGGATGACGCGATCCAAAATGGCGCCCGAAGCCAACCCGTGTAGGCTATTGTATTCAGAGGCCATTGGACGCAAGTTACCAGGTTTCAGCGCCCATGACGGTAAGCACGGCCCAGCAATTACTCGGACAAAGGAACAGGCGATGGCGTTAACGCCTGCCATGGGAACGTCCATGTTCGCGTCCACTGGCCGCAAGCGCCTGGGCCATTACGAGCTGTTCGAGCGTTTCGCGGTCGGCGCCATGGCGGAGCTGTTTCTCGGCCGTGCACGCGGCGAAGAAGGCTTCGAGAAGATGGTCGTCATCAAGCGCGTGCTGCCTCGCCTGGCCGAGGACGCGCGCTTCATGCAGATGCTGCAAACCGAGGCGCGTATCCACGCGTCGCTGTCGCACAAAAACATCGTGCAGATTCACGACCTGGGCCTTTCCGGCGACGGCGAATACTTCATCGTGCTCGAGTATGTCGACGGCCGCGATCTGGGCGTCCTGCTGGAAAACGGCGCCAGACAGTTGCGCGCGGTCGGCCTTCGCCGCATCAACGATGCGGTTGGCCTGTACATTATGAGTGAAATCGCCGAAGGCGTGCACTTCGCACACGAGGTGCGCGGCGCCGATGGCCTTCCGCTCGGGCTCGTCCACCGCGATATCTCGCCGTCGAACATTCTGCTGTCGTACGCCGGCGAGGTGAAGCTTTCCGACTTTGGCGTTGCCAAGCGCAACAGCGACAGCTCGGTAGTAACATCACTCAAGGGCGAGCTCGGCTACATCTCACCCGAGCAGGCGCGGGGCGCGCCGACCGATCGGCGCAGCGATATCTTTTCGCTGGGCGCGGTGGCGTTCGAGATTTTTACCGGCCATCCGTTGCGCGCGCTGAGCGGCACGCCGGACGACTACCTGAAGACAGCGTCGGGCATCGTGGTTTCACCGCTCCGCTACCGACCCGACATTCCACCGGTCATCGAACGCGTGCTTGCCGGAGCGCTGGCGCCGGACCCGCGCGACCGTTTTCCCGATGCGCGCAAGTTCGTCGACGCCTGCCGAGAAGCGCTGGCCACGATTCCTCGCCCGCCGAGCGGCGAAGCAGGCGAGCTGCGCAACCTGCTCGCGGAAAAAGGCCCGCCGACCGCCAAGGCCGAGCGCAAACTGCCGTCCAAGGTCATCAGCTTGATGCCGAGCCTGTGGGAAGACGTGACGGTGCCCGAGTCGCCGATGCCGCCGGTCATTCCGTCGAAGTTGATGACCAGCCCCACCGCAAAGAACGCCAGCGCAGTGCCGTCGGTCCCGCCACCCGTGAGCCTGCCAGCGCGCGAGAGCGCAGTCCCCGCACCGACTTCGACCATGGCGTATGTCCGCCGAGCCGCCAGGCACCTGAGCCCGATCGGCGTCGCACGCCGCCACCACAACGTGGCCTGGGCCTTTGCCATCCTGGGCGCGCTCGTCGGCAGCATTCTGTTTTCGATCCACGTCTACGTGATGCCGTTGCATGTGGCGGCGGTGTACTTGCGCCCCGCCTTCATTGATGTCACGTCCGAACCCGCGGGCGCCGACGTGTACGTCGACGGCAAGAAGATCCTCGGTACCACACCCGCGGTCGTTGAAATCCACCGCGACCACCTGGACCACGTGATTGAAGTCCACAAAGACGGCTTCGAGCCGGTTCGCCATCCGATGCGCTACGACCGCGAGGTCCGCTTGAACGCCGCTCTGCACCTTGCGCCTGCAAGCAAGCCGGTCCGCTAGCGATGTCGCAAGCAACGCTCCTGCCCGCGCCGCTCGCGCCGCCGGTCACCGAATTAGCAGGCGACGACATTCTGGCGCGCTTTCTCGACTACGTCGCCGCTCTGGGACTTTCGCTCTATCCTGCCCAGGAAGAAGCGCTGTTCGAGATTCTCGCCGGCAAGCACGTCGTACTCGCCACCCCGACGGGATCTGGAAAATCGCTGGTCGCCACGGCCTTCCTGTACAAAGCGCTGTGTGAGCGCAAGACCGGGTTTTACAGCTGTCCGGTCAAGGCGCTGGTGAACGAAAAATTCTTCGACCTGTGTAACTGTTTCGGGCCCGAAAACGTCGGTCTGGTTACCGGCGACGCTGCGGTCAACAGCGATGCGCCGATTCTGGTCGGCACCGCGGAAATTCTTTCCAACATGGCGTTGCGCCGCTCGCACGCGCCGGCTGACTACGTGGTGATGGACGAGTTCCACTACTACGGCGACCGTGAGCGCGGCATCGCCTGGCAGATTCCGCTGTGCGTGCTCAAACAGGCGACGTTCCTGCTGATGTCGGCCACGCTGGGTGATACGACTCGCATCGAAGAGAAGGTGGCGGATTTTACCGGCCGGGAAGTGGCCAGCATCCGCGGCGCGATTCGTCCCGTGCCACTGGAATTCGAGTACCGCGAAACGCCGCTCTTCGAAACCATCGCCGAGCTCATCAAGGCGAACCGGGCGCCGATTTACCTCGTGAATTTCACCCAGCGAACCGCCGCCGAGGAAGTGCAGAACCTGATGTCGGTGGACATCATCGGCAAACCCGAAAAGGAAGCGATCAAGCAAGCGCTGGCCGACGAGCGCTTCGACAGCCCCTATGGCAAGGAGCTACAGCGCTTTCTGCGCCACGGAATCGGCCTGCACCACGCCGGGCTTCTGCCGCGCTACCGCCGCATCGTCGAGCGCCTGAGCCAGCAGGGCTTGCTGAAAGTCATCAGCGGCACCGACACCCTGGGCGTGGGCGTGAATATTCCGATTCGCACGGTCCTGTTTACGCAGCTTTGCAAGTACGACGGCCAGAAAGACGCCATCTTGGGCGTGCGCGAGTTCAAGCAAATTGCCGGTCGCGCCGGTCGCAAGGGCTTCGATGAGCGCGGCTGGGTCGTGGCGCAAGCGCCGGCGCACATCGTGGAGAACCTGCGCCTCAAGGCCAAAGCCGCCACGGGCAAGAAGGTGCATCTGCAAAAGCCGCCGCAAAAAGGCTACGTGCACTTCGACCGCAGCACCTTCGAGCGGCTGATGAACGGCACGCCCGAGCCACTGGAGTCGCGCTTTGCCGTGAGCCACGGGCTTCTGCTAAGCCTGCTTCAGGGCGAAAACGGCGATCCATCCCGCGGTGCCGGCTATCGCAAGTTGCTCGAAATCATCGACGCCTGCCACGACAGCGACGTGCTCAAACGTCGGCACCGACGGACGGCTGCCGCGTGTTTCCGCGTTCTGCGCAAGGCGGGACTGGTCGACATCGTCCTCGACGAGTACGCGAGCTGCCCGCACCCGGTGCCGAGCCCGTCGTTGCAAGACGATTTTTCGCTGCACCACACGCTGGCGCTCTATCTCGTCGATACGCTCGCGCTGCTCGATCCGAATCTCGAAACGTATGCGCTCGACGTGCTGTCGCTCGTAGAAGCCATTCTGGAAAATCCGCGGCCCGTGCTCTTCGCCCAGCTCGACCAGCTCAAGGGCGAAACCATCGAAGCGCTCAAGGCGCAGGGCATGGAGTACGAGCAGCGCATGGAAGAGCTGGACAAGCTCGAATGGCCCAAGCCCAACCGCGACTTCATCTACGAGACGTTCAACGCTTTTACCGAGAAGCACCCGTGGATCGGCGAGGACAACATCGCGCCCAAGGCGGTGGCGCGAGAAATCCTCGAACGCTTCTGCAGCTTCCACGACTACGTTCGCGACCTCGGCCTGCAGCGCTTCGAAGGCGTGCTGCTACGCTATTTGTCCGAGACCTACCGCGCGCTCAACCAATCGGTGCCGGTGCGGTTCCGCAGCGAAGTCGTCGAGGATCTGATCGCCAGCCTGGGCGGCGTGGTGCGCACCGTGGACTCGAGCCTGCTCGAAGAGTGGGAAGAAATGCGCGCGCCGAAGACCGAGACGGCAACCGTCCCCACTGCGAAGAGGCCACGGGATCCAGCCGCCGATCCGCGCGCATTCGCTGCCCGTGTTCGCGCCGAGCTGCACCGCTTGCTGGGTGCGCTAGCGAAGCGCGACTTCGACGAGGCGAAGGCGGCCTTGCGCGACAGCGACGACTGGAGCGCCGAAAAGCTGGCGACGGAGCTCTCACCGTACCTTGCCGAGCACGAAAGAATCATCGTCACTCCCCAGGCGCGCAGCCCGCGCATGACGACGGTGAGCAAGCTCGAGGGACGAATCTGGGAGGCGCAGCAGACGCTCGTCGACCCGCAAGGCGACGAGGACTTCGCGATTCACGTGCGCATCGACCTTAGCGAACCGATTCCGTCCGGCCAAGAAAACGCACCGCTCATCGAGCTGATGCGCATCGGACGGTAGGCGCCCCTGGCGTTCAGATTTCCCCGAGCGCGGCCCGAATGTGGGCAGCGAACTCCACGAAGTCATCCAGTCGCTCATTCAAGAGGTGGTGCAGACGCGATAGATCCACTTCGAGGTAGCCGTGGACGAGCAGATTGCGAAAGCCCGCCACCGCACGAAAACGGGTGGCGAAGGTCGGATCAAGAATGCCCATGGGAACCAGCGCATCGATTGCCGACGCGTAGTCGGTCGGGTTCTGGCCCGCGCTTGCGGCGAGATGGGTGGCGATGTCGATGCAGTTCTGGGCGCAAACCAAGAGGCCGCGTTCAACGGCCCAACGTTCGTCGAGCTCGGCCATCAGCAGAGCAACCGGGCGGCCCACGTGACGGCGTAGCTGCGAGAGCGCACCATCGAGCGCGGCAAGGTGCCGCCTGATGAGTTGATGGTCCCGCTGCACCGGCGTCATTGGCCGAACTGTCCTCGAATCGCACGGCCGTGGGCGGCGCGACGGATCTTTTCGAGCTGTGGCAGAAAGTCGAAGTAGCGGGACATCGCATAGCCTTCGCGCCTTGCGGTTGCTTGGGGATCGCGAACCAACAAGCGGAGACCGTCCTGAAGCACCCGGTGGTACAGAACCGGATCAGCCCGGTTGAGGAGGACGACGTCGATGTCGTTGCGGCCAAGCGCACGCATCAGGTCGGCCGCAATCGCCGCATCAACGCCAAATCCCGCGTTCATATCCGTCGTAGGGTCTAGGTAGACGGCCACATCGACATCGCTGTCGACCCGTGATGTCCCGCGCGCCTGCGAACCGAAAAGGTAGGCATCAAGGATCTCAGGCCGCGCAGACACGGCCTGGGTCAGGACGCTCACGAGCTCGGGTCCAGCAAGTCCCACGCATTCAGGATGCAGGACTTTCTTCCGGCGGGCAACCGAGTGGTGCAATCGTCTCGCGTCGCCACCAGTTCTTGTCGCGCAAGGGTGAGAAGGGTGAGGGCCCGCCCCTAGTCCACGTCGTAAAACAGCGAATCGCGCCTCTTCAGGAACGACTTGATGGCTTCCTTCGCTTGCGGGTCGAGTTGGAGGAACTGAAGCCCCATACCGGCCTCCCCACCACCTCCGGGGAGCGGGGCCAGTCGCACCCAGCGGACCTCGGTCATGACGTCGATGGGCTCCCGCGCTGTTGGAAGCGTCATGCGCAGATGAATGCGCTCGCCCACGGGGCGGATGTGGAGCGTCGCCACGAACAGTCCGCCACCACTTAAGTCCGACGTGAGCCCCGTGTAGAAATTGTGCTCGCTTTCCATGGTGACGGCTACGGCCACGGCAAAGCGGGCTTCAGATCGACGATCGGCCGGCGAAGACATAGGCACCTCGGCAAGAAGTTTAGTCCAAAAGCGCTACACTTGCTGCGGTGAAGCTCATTTCCTGGAACGTCAACGGGCTGCGCTCGGTCCTCGGCAAGGGTTTTCTTGACTACCTCAAGAAAGAAAAACCCGATGTCCTTTGCCTGCAGGAAACGAAGTGCCGACCCGACGATATCGTGGAGGCGTGGCCGCCGGGCTATGTTTCTTATTGGAACCCTGCCGTGAAAGCCGGCTACGCGGGCACGGCGATGCTCTGCAAGCACAAGCCGCTATCGGTCGCGCCGCACGTGGAAATCATGGGCAAAGACGACGAAGGCCGCATCCTCACCGCCGAGTTTCCCGACTTCTTCGTGGTCGACGTCTACGTCCCCAATTCCAAGCGCGACCTCAGCCGCCTCGAGTACCGCCAACAATGGGACCGCGAGTTCCTGCGCTACCTCAAAAAGCTAGAGAAGACCAAACCAGTCATCTTTTGCGGCGACCTGAACGTCGCCCACACCGAGATCGACTTGGCGAATCCCAAGTCCAACGTGAAAAACCACGGTTTCACGCCGGAAGAGCGCGCCGGCTTCGCTGCCATCCTGAAAGCCGGAATGCTCGACACCTTCCGCGAATTCGAAAAAGGCGGCGGCCACTACAGCTGGTGGAGTCCCATGGGCACCGCACGCGCCCGCAACATCGGCTGGCGCATCGACTATTTCCTCCTGAGCGCCTCGCTACGCCCGCGCCTCAAGAAGGCATTCATCCGCAAGGACGTGCGCGGCTCGGACCACTGCCCGGTGGGTATCGAGCTGACGTAGGCGCCAGGGGCTTGACCCCGGTGGGGACAGGTGTCACTGTTACACCATGACGGCGAGGGTCAGTATCAAGCAACTGCATCAGACGACCGGCGAACTGGTGCGCCGTGCTTCGACGTCGAGAGACGCCATCGAGATTACCGACCGTGGTAAACCTGTGGCGGTGTTGACGAGAGCCGCCCTGCTTCGGCGCAAACGCCGACGTCGCGCGCTTCTGCCCGAATACGAGGCGCTCCTAGCGCGCAAGTCGCGGGGAAGCGTCCTCGACGACTTGGAGGCCATCCGAGGCGACCGATGATCGCCTGCGACACGTCCGCGGTAGCAAAATTCTACGTGCCCGAGAAGGAATCGCGCGCCATCCGAAAATCACTCGAGGAGGCAGATCAAGTCTGCCTGTCGGAGCTTGTGCGTCCAGAAATCATGGCCGTCTTTCACCGTCGCCTGCGCGAAGGATTCTGGCGTCAGCAAGATTTCGCCGCGGCGGTCCGCCAGTTCCAACACGACGATTTGACCGGCTTTTGGACATGGCTGCCGACCGATAGTTACGTCCTCAGGTCCGCCGCCGAGGTGTTTGCCACGCTACCCGCCAGCATCTTCCTGCGCGCGTCGGACTGCATTCACCTCGTCACCGCCATCCACCACGATTTTACTGCATTCATGACCTTCGATTCTCACCAGAGCGAAGCGGCCGCCGTGCTTGGCCTCGAACCTATCACGGCCTAGAGAGCGGACTTACTCGATTGTGCTACTTGTAGCACAATCCATAGCATGCGAACCGCAGGCATCCGTGAAGCGCGACAGGGACTGTCGTCCCTGGTCGCTGAGGTCCGCAAGGGCCGAGAAATCGTGCTGACCGAGCACGGTCGGCCGGTCGCTCGGCTGGCGCCAGTGCGTGACGAAGCGTCGAGCGCCTTCCGGAGCCACCGACGTTTCAGGTTGGCGCTCGCCGGGGCTGGCGTGTCGGTCTCGAAGGCTCTCGAGGAAGACCGTGAAGATCGCGTCTAGCTCCGTCTACCTGGACACGAGCGCGCTCGCAAAGATCTACGTCCAGGAGACGGACAGCGATGAGCTCGACTCCGCTTTGGTAGGCCGGCGCGATCTCCTCATTTCGGAGCTTACACTCACCGAGCTCACGTCGGCGCTCACCCGGCGAATTCGCGAAGGCACGCTCAAGGCGAGTGCAGGCCGACGCATCTATCAGCAAGTATTCCGAGACATCCGGGCCGGCGAGTACCGGCTCCTCGATCTCACCCCGGCTACCCACCGAGAGGCTGAACGCCTCCTCCTGACCATGGGACGTCATGCGCCCATCCGAGCTGCGGATAGCCTGCACTTGGCGACAGCCGCCCTTGCCGAAGCTGGCGCCGTGGTCACCTACGATCGGCAGATCCACGCGGTCGCCTCCACCCTCGGCTCCTTCGAGGTCCTGCCGCCAGAGCTGCCTGCGGCGTAGAGACCGGCCCGATCGCCGGACTGCTCCGCATTGGGACCAAGCTCGCAGGCTCAGGCCTTGTCAGCAGGCTCGCCCGCCGTCCTCGCCGGCACGTCCCACAGCGCCCCGATATCGATGGCCACGGCGTCGAACGGCGGGATACATGCCTCGCCTTCGCCGCCGAAGGTCCCCGCGATCAGCCAATCTTGCCCCGACAGTTTCAAGACCTCCACCGTGCGATTCGTCGGATCGACGAACCACATCCAGGGAACGCCGTGCTCGCGATAGAGGTGCTGCTTGCGCGTCCGATCGAGAATCGCCGTCGCCGGCGACATCACTTCGCACACCCAATCCGGGCGCAGCGCGAACCAAGCCGTTTCCGGAAGCCGCGGCATCCGCTCGCGCAGCCAGCCAGCAAGATCGGGCACCAGCACATTATCGCCCAAGTGCAACTCGGGCTCGTCGAGGATGAGCCAGCCACCAGGGCCGCCGCGGCCCCGGCCGTAGGGGCCAACGAGCTCACCGCCCAGGTAAGAGGCCGCAACGGCATGCGCTGGCGCAGGTCGCGGCGAGACGACCAGATCGCCATCGACGATTTCTCCGACCACGTTCTCCGGTAGCGCAAGCAGATCCGCGTAGCTCGCGGGCCTTTTCTTGGGCAGTGCGGATGCCATGGGCACTAGCGTAGCACGGAGGGCGGAAGCAGAGGACCGCCGCCGGGTCCCATGCGGTTGCTCGACGCGCGAAGCGCGGCGGGTGAGGGAGAGCGTCGCCCTGCAGGCTCACACATTGATCCCTGCGCATCGACCGGGCCTCCTGTGCAACCTGTGCAACCCCGCTACATGATCCCTGCGCGTCGACCGGCCCTCCTGTGCAACCCCGCTACATGATCCCTGCGCGTCGACCGGCCCAACAGTGCAACCCCGCAACATGATCCCTGCGCGTCGACCGGCGCAACAGTGCAACCCAGCAACATGACCCCTGCGCGTCGACCGGCCCACCCGTGCAACCACGCAACATGATCCCCGCACGTCGGCCGGCCGTTCTCTGCAACTCCGCAACATGATCTCTGCGCGTCGACCGGGCCGCCCCTGCAACTCCGCAACATGATCTCTGCGCGTCGACCGGCCCACCCGTGCAACCAAGCAACATGACCCCTGCGCGTCGACCGGCCCTTCTCTGCAACCCCGCTCAACACCCAAAAACACCGCACTTTCGGCCACTTAGGACGTGCGATCTTACCATCGGACCTCATGCGCCGATTCGAGCATACCGCCACTCGTCTCGATGCTTGCGCTGTTGCCGATGCAACCGCCGCCGAGCAGGTAGGAAAAACGCCGGACCCTCGGCGGCTGTGCAACCGCGAGAGCCCGGCGTTGGTTCGGCGTCGCGGTCCTACGACGCTGGAGCAGGAGGCGCGGGCGGTGCCGGCTCCGGTGCGGCCGTGCCGGAAACGCCACGACGGTAGAGCAGCGACAAGTTGAACCGGCTCGACGACGGCAGGTCGTGCGCGTAGAGCTCGTGCCCGGCGTCGTTGATGATCTTCAGACCGGTATAAAGCTCCGCCTTGCGCGCGTAAAAATTCGCCACCACCGCCGGCAACGCCGACGCGCGCGCCACCTCTTGCGAGCTGTCGGCGGCAATGAGCGCATCGCACAGCTTGCGGCCTTCGTCGATCAGCGGCTGCGTCGGAGCGCCGACCTTGTCCATCGCTGGCGCATGCTCGCCGAGCAAACTGAGCAAGCGCTGCCCCTGCGCGACCGCCGCCGGCACCGTTCGCGCATTGAGCGGCCGGGTCATCTCGTCGGGAATGAGCACTCCCATGCGAATCGCCGCGCTCGCACGCGCCACCGCTGCGCGCCCCCACAGCTTCAACGCGCGCGCCGCCGAGTTCTGCGTTCCCGTCGTCAACTTGGCCTCCGCCGCGCTGACCGTCTTGTCCTCGAACGCCTTGGCCACCTTGGCCCGAACCGCGTCCACCCTGTCGATAAAACCTGGCGCCATTTTGCTGGCCAGGGGATCGCCCTCGGAGCGCGCCAGCTCGATGGTGTAGCTGGCCTGCTGTAACAGATACGGCGCCCGAAAGCGCGCCCCCGTAGCCACGAGCTCCGTATCCGGTAGCGACGTGATTCTGTCTTCCATGTACTGCCTCCTCGTTGTGAGAGTTAAGTACTTCGCCACGTCAACTGCTGCGGCAGACGGCAGTAAATAACGCAAGGAGATTTGGTCAAGGAAAATATAGAGACCACGCCAGCGGCCGCAAAGCGACCATCCCCTCACCCTGCGAAAGTCAGTCGTCAAATCACCTCGTCCCGCACACCGGGAGAGGTCGACGCGCGAAGCGCGGCTGGGGTGAGGGGAAGGCGCGAGCAGCGGCGAATTCGCCCAGGTTGACTACGTCCCTTGTCACTCGTCGGCGTCGAACTGCCCACGAAAAGAGGTTCAGGGAAAACCCTGACAGTTTTGCGCAGCCGAGCTATCCTTGCCGGCTAGCCATGCCAAGAGCAGACTTTGCAGGAAAAACAGCATTGATTACCGGAGGTACCGGGACCTTCGGCAATGCCATGGTTCGTCGCTTCTTGTCGACCGACATTCGAGAAATCCGCATCTTTTCGCGTGACGAGAAGAAGCAGGACGATATGCGGAAGGAGTACGCCAACCCCAAGCTGAAGTTCTACCTGGGCGACGTTCGCGAACCCGGCAGCTTGCGGGATACCGTTGCTGGCGTTGATTTCATCTTCCACGCTGCGGCCTTGAAGCAAGTGCCAAGCTGCGAGTTCTTCCCCATTGAGGCCCTGCGCACCAACTCGCTAGGCACGGACAACATGCTTACTCAGGCCATTGCCGCTGGCGTAAAGCGAGTGGTGGTGCTCAGCACGGACAAGGCGGTCTATCCCATCAATGCGATGGGGATCTCGAAGGCGATGATGGAAAAGCTGGCCATCGCCAAGAGCCGCGTGGCAGGTACGAACACCATCATCAACGTCACCCGCTACGGCAACGTCATGGCCAGCCGCGGATCCGTCATTCCCCTGCTGCTCAAGCAGATTCAGGACGGCAAGCCGATGAGCATCACCGACCCAGACATGACCCGCTTCATGATGACCATCGAAGACGCGGTGGAGCTGGTGCTCTTCTCTTTCACCCACGGCATGCCCGGGGACACGTTCGTGCAAAAAGCCCCCGCAGCGACCATCCAGACCCTCGCGCAGGCGCTGAAAAGGCTGATGAAGGCCGACAACCCCGTCAACATCATCGGTACTCGCCACGGCGAAAAACTCTATGAGACCTTGCTCACACGCGAAGAAATGGCCGTCGCCAAGGATGAAGGCCACTACTACCGCGTTCCCAGTGACAAGCGAGACCTCAACTACGAGCAGTACTTCAGTACGGGCAGCGAGAAGGTCGGCGAGGTCGAGGACTACAACTCCCACAACACACGACGCTTGGATGTGGACGGCATGATTGACCTTCTGCTGAAGCTGGACATCGTCAACCGCGCCATTCGCGGAGAAAAGGTTGATGTCTAGCTGTCCGATAAGCCCGGTCAAGGTGAAGGTTCTCGTCACGGGCTCGGCCGGTTTTGTCGGTCGAAATCTTTGCGTCGCTCTAGCCCGTACTGCGGGCGTCGAGCTTTGGCAATGCGATGTCGGTAGTCCGGCCGCTGCTCTCGAAGCGGGGCTGGCCAACGCCGACCTCATCTTTCACCTTGCCGGCGTTAACCGTCCCCAAACCACCGACGAATTCCAGACGGGCAACGCCGGACTAACCGAAGAAATCTGCCACAAGCTCCTCGCGCTCAGCCGCAAACCCAAGCTCGTCCTCTCCTCTTCCGTGCAAGCCGAGTACGACAATCCCTACGGGCTCAGCAAGCGCCAGGCCGAGGCGGCGCTTTGCGCCTACGCCGATCGTTCCGGTGCACCGGCAGTGGTCCACCGACTGAAGAACCTCTTCGGCAAATGGTGCCGCCCTAACTACAACTCGGTCACGGCAACCTTTTGCCACAACATCGCCAATGGCTTACCCATCCAAGTCTCGGATCCCCGCAACATCGTCGACCTGACCTACGTCGACGACGTCGTCTCTGCCTTTCTCACCGAGCTGACTGACTCTCCGCCAGGCTTTCGGATGGCCGAGCCTTTGCCGTCGCACCAGATCACCCTCGGCGACTTGGCCGCTCTCATCACTAGCTTCCGCGATCTGCGCCAGACCTTGCTGTTGCCCGATTTCTCGCACGCCTTCGTGCGCGCGCTCTACGCCACGTACCTTTCCTATCTCCCGACGAATGCCTTCGCCTACGGTCTGAACATCAAGACCGACAACCGGGGCAGCCTAGCCGAGTGGATCAAGCAACCCGGCATCGGACAGATTTTCATTTCTCACAGCAAGCCAGGCGTCATCCGCGGCAATCATTTTCACCACACCAAGGTGGAGAAGTTCCTGGTGGTTCAGGGAGAAGCCGTCGTTCGCTTCCGCCCAATCCAGGGCGAAGAGATCATCGAGTACCCCGTGAAAGGCGAGGACTACAAGGTCGTCGATATTCCGCCCGGCTACACCCATTGCATCGAGAACATCGGAGCGGGGGATCTGGTGACGCTGTTCTGGTCCAGCGAGGTCTTCGACCCGGCCCGCCCAGACACCATTTTCGACCCCGTCATCAAGCAAGGGAAACCAACATGAAGGTTGTCACCGTTGTCGGAACCCGGCCCGAGATCGTGCGTCTGGCGTGCGTGATGCCTGTCCTCGACCGCGCCGTAAAGCACGTCCTGGTGCACACCGGCCAGAATTACGATCACGAGCTGAACCAGATCTTCTTCGACGATCTCGGGCTTCGTCAGCCCGACCACGTGCTCGACACGGTCGGAAAGACTGCCTGCGAGACCATTGGCAACATCATCGCTAAAGTCGACTCCATCCTCGAGACGACCAAGCCGGATGCAATGCTGGTCCTCGGCGACACCAACAGTTGCCTTTCCGCCTATCCCGCCAAGCGTCGGAAGATACCGGTATTCCACATGGAGGCTGGCAACCGCTGCTTCGACCAGCGCGTTCCCGAAGAGATCAATCGCCGCATCATCGACCACATAGCCGACATCAACCTGCCCTACAGCACCATCTCGCGCGATTACCTCTTGCGCGAAGGCTTGCCGCCCGATCGGGTCATCAAGACCGGCAGCCCGATGTTCGAGGTCCTGCACCACTATCTGCCCAAGATCCGAGCGTCGAGCGTGCTCGAAAGGCTTGGTCTCAAGGCGCAGGATTATTTCGTGGTCAGCGCACACCGCGAGGAAAACATCGAGGATGCAAACCAGTTCGCGAAGCTGGTGGTGGTGCTGAACAACCTGGCCACCACCTTCGGTAAGAGGATTGTGGTCTCGACCCATCCACGCACGCGCAAGAAGATCGACAGCACCGGAGCCGAGCTGCACGGGAGCATCGAGCTGATGAAGCCGCTTGCTCTCACCGACTACGTCCACCTGCAGATGAACGCCCTGGCCGTCCTTTCCGACAGCGGAACCATCACCGAGGAGAGCTCGATCTTGAACTTCCCGGCGCTCAACATTCGCAACGCCCACGAGCGTCCGGAAGGTAGCGAAGAGGGTTCGGTCATGATGGTTGGCCTAGACTGGGACACCATCGCCGATGCCTTGCGGCTCCTTCAGAGCCAGTCCCGCGGTGAGCAGCGCTCCCTGCGTTTGGTCGAGGACTACAACGTCCCCAACGTCAGCGACAAAGTCGTGCGCATCATTCTCAGCTACACCGACTACGTGAATCGCACGGTCTGGCACAAGTCGTAAGTCGGAATGCGTATCCTTTTTCTCGTCGACTACTACCTGCCAGGGACAACCTCGTGTGCAAAGCTCAGCCACGATCTGGTCGTAGAGCTTGGCAAACAAGGCCACGAAGTTCTTCTTCTAACGACGGTCGATAGCGCGCCGGACCCCATGACGGTCGAACGGACAGGCGCGTTGACCGTGGCGCGAGTGCGTACAGGTTCGATCAAAGGCGCGCCCCTGCCCCTGCGCGCCTTGCGCGAGATCGGCATTCCACACCTAAGCTGGTGGTGTGCGCGGCACCTGCTTCGCGAACGGCGTATCGATCTGGTCGTTTACTATTCGCCCTCGATTTTCTGGGGACCGCTCGTTCTCCGAGTGAAAGAGCTGTGGGGCTGTCCCTCGTACCTGATCCTGCGCGATATCTTTCCCAAATGGGCACGCGACTGCGGCGTTCTGCGCGACGGTCCCGCCTATCGATTCTTTCAGCGTGAGGCCATCCGCCAGTACGATCAGGCCGACACCATTGGCGTCGAGTCCGAGGGAAACGTCCGCTATTTCCAGACCGCGTTCCCCGACAAGCACTACAACGTCGAGGTCCTGAACAACTGGGCAACCCTCGACGAAGGAACCATCGAACCCGGGCACCTTCGAGAGCAGTTCGGGTGGCAGAACAAGGTCGTGTTCTTCTACGGCGGCAACATGGGCGTAGCCCAAGGGGTCGACACGATCCTCGATCTCCTTCGGGCCATGCGACCCCACAGTGGGGTTCGCTTCCTGCTGGTAGGACAGGGCCCGGAGATCCCTCGCATGGAGAAGGTCATCGCTGACGAGGGCTTGGACAACGTGAAGCTTCTGCCGGCCGTCGACCAACGTACCTATCTTTCAATGTTGTCCGAGGCGGACGTAGGCTTTCTCTCGCTCGCGCGTAACTTGCAAACCCACAACGTGCCTGGCAAAGCCCTTCCGTACATGTATTTTTCGCTCCCCATCCTGGCCAGTCTGAATCCCGGCAACGAGCTTACGTCTGTCGTCCACAGCTTCGAGGCCGGCTTTTGCGTCGATACCGGCAATGCGACTGCGTTATGCGAAGCCGCTTTGCACTTGGCCAACGATGCCGGTCTCCGCCAGCGCTTCGGCGCGAACGCACGTCGGCTGCTCGAGGCGCGCTTTTCAGCCGGAGCGGCGGCGAGGCAACTCGCAGAGACAGAAAGGAGAAAAGGCGGCGTATGACGGCGACACCCCTAAAGGTCATCGCGCGCATCAAGGGCGGCCTCGGAAACCAGCTCTTCTGTTATGCGGCAGCACGGCGCCTCGCGGTCGTGAACAACGCCGAGTTGGTGATCGACGACGTGACAGGATTCTCGCGCGATCGCCTGTACCGCAGGAACTATTCCCTGGACGTCTTCGACATTCCCGCGCGCAAAGCAACTCCCGCTGAACGCCTGGCGCCTTTTGAGCGTGCCCGGCGAGGAATCGCCAAGTTCATCGCGTCGCGGAAGCCTTTCGACAAGAGACGCTACATCGTCCAAGAGGGATACGACTTCGACGAGAGGCTTCTTCGTCTCAGATTGGACCATGAGGTATACCTGGACGGTCTTTGGCAGGGAGAAGGCTACTTCAAAGACATCGAGGAGACCCTTCGTCGTGATCTCACCTTCCAAGAGCCTACCGACGATGCGAACCGCGCGATGGCGCCGCGGATGCTGGGGCCTCGCGCCGTGTCCGTGCACGTCCGGTGGTTCGATGTCGAGCCAGCCCAGGGAGTGAACAACGTGGCGGCCCAATACTATAGGAACGCGATCGAGCGAATGGAGGCGATCGCCCCCAAGGGAGAGTACTTTGTCTTTTCAGATTTTCCCGAACGAGTCCGCGACGTGCTCGGGCTCCCGGAAGACCGCTACGTTGTCGTCTCGCACAACAAGGGCGATGCCAAGGCCTACGCGGACATGTGGCTGATGACCAAGTGTGCAAAGCACATCACGGCCAACAGTACCTTCAGTTGGTGGGGCGCTTGGCTATCGTCGGCCCCAAAGAAGGTAGTGATCTGCCCGGGTGTGCATTCGATTCAGGCCAACTGGAATTTCCGGGGCCTAGTGCCCGACGCATGGGTGAGGCTGTAGAGAAACGCGATGAAGGTTCTCATCTACGAGACTGGCCAGACCGGCGGAACGACGTATCCGCTGAAGGATGCGTTCGAGACACTGGGACATTCGGCGACCATCTTCGGCTGGGAGAAATACCTCTGCTCCAGTGCCCGACCTACGTTTGTTACACGTGTTCGCGATCGACTGATCTTTCCGGTCGTCGGAGCTCGGATAAACCTCGATCTGAGGAAGATCCTTCGGAACGAACACTACGATCTCATGTTGATTGTCCGCGGAGACCACGTGCACCCGGAGACCATTCGTCTTGCCAAAAACGGCGGTACGAAAGTCGTCACGTGGAGCTCCGACGATATCTTCAACCCACTGAACAACACGAAGTGCATCCTGGAGTCGTTTCCCCTCTATGACCGCATCTTTTCCCCGAGGGGACAACTGCGCGACGAGTACCTGGCAAAGGGTGCGCGTTCCTTCGAAGTCATCAACTGGTACTACCGACCCGGCCTCCTCTTGGAGAGGCCGACCTTCAAAGAACACAAATACGACTATAGCGTCGGCTTTATAGGCGCGTGGAGCCCAAGGCGGCAGAAGCTGCTTAGCGCGCTTGAAGGGCTTGACCTTCACATCTGGGGTTGGGGCTGGGACAAGAAGGCGCCAGACGACTTCTTTGCCAGGAGCAACTTCCACAGTGCCGTCAGCATGGCGGACATGATGAAGCTCTTCGCCAAGACGAAGGTCAATCTGAACATCCTCACCGAGGAAAACCGGGATACCACGAACTTCAGGAACTTCGAGATTCCGGCCGCGGGAGCATTCCAGCTTTCCGAACGCTCGAAGGAGGTCGTAGATCTATTCGCCGAAGGAACCGAAATCGCTTGTTTCGGGTCGGGCGAAGAGCTTCGCGCGGTCTGCGAGAGATACCTTCACGACGATGTAGCCCGTGAAGCAGTGGCTACTGCCGGCTACGACAGACTGATGAGTGGAAATCACAGCATCGTGGACAGGGCACGACAGATCGCCACATGGTATGGGATGGGCATCGATCATGTCACGTAAGCCGCAAAACGCTTCGGATGATCTCGATGTCGTCGTGAGCGTGTCGCATACGTCCGACGAGACTTACCTAGCTATGGTGTGGCAGGAGTTCTTCCTGTCTCGAGGTCGCGGACTGACCTTGGGTGCCCACTTTCCCTGGATCAGCGGAACAGACCCGTCCGGCGTTTTCGTCACGCTCGCAAGAGGAGGCAAAGTGGTCGGGGGGCTGGCGCTCATCGACCGATCCTCGGCGATGTCAAAAGAAGCGGGACGCGTAGCGGCTATTGGGCTCGTCGTCGTTCGACCGGACATGCGCGGGCGCGGGTACAGCGGTCTTCTACTGAAACGAGCTATCGATTTGGCAAAGGAGTCGAACTATGTCGGCCTTACCCTATGGACCAGCAAGCATGCGGTCTATTCTCCGTACGGATTCGAGCTTGCCGACGAGGCCGTCTTCGGTACGGTTCGAAATGCATCACCGGCAGCGGAAGAAACCAGCATCCTCGTGCGTTGTCGTCATGAAGACGATGACCGTTCCATCTATCCTGGCATTCCGCCCTTTGCGCGCGATATGGCGCGGATTCGGCATCGAACCTGCGCGCTCGTCGTGCTCAGCGATGGGAAAGACGACATGCTGGCCGAAACCGAGGGACCTCTTTCGGAAGTCGCCGACGCCCTCACTTCGCTGATGCCTCGACATTGGATGTTGAACTCTACTCGAGGAAGCCCTCTGCTGGGGGAGCTTGAGTCGCGCGGGCTGCAACTCGACATGCAAGCCTCCCATCTTCAAATGTGGATGTCGCTCGTCCCTGGCGTAGCAGCCTCAGACCTCGCTGCCAAGGGACACTTCAGTGTTCTGGATCGGATATGAGCGCGGCAGGTCGACAAACGAAGGAAGAATCGATGGTGCCATTGGTCAAAGTTCGTCTACCGCCCAAAGAAGTCCTCATGCCAGCGCTAGAGGATGTTCTGTATAGTGGAGTCATCGCTGAAGGCGAAGCAGTCTACAATTTCGAGAACACTTTCGCGCGTCACTTTGGATTGCCGAGAGTCTTGGGTATGAGTAGCGGGACTGCGGCCCTTCACGCGGCGCTGATCCTTGCCGGGGTCGGTCGGGGTGATGAGGTTATTTCCACGCCGATGACTGCGGAGCCGACCAATCTGGCGATTCTGCATGCGGGCGCGACGCCTTCATGGGCTGACGTGGATCCCCGCGACGGGACAATCGAGCCCAACTCCGTTGCTGAACGAATCACGTCGCGAACCAAGGCAATCATGGTGGTTCACTACGCGGGATATCCCGCGCGCATGGCTGCGATCATTGAAATTGCTCGAAAGGCCGGTATCCCGGTGATCGAGGATTGTGCCCACGCGCTAGGCGCCAGCTACGACTCGATGCCGGTGGGCACCGTCGGCGATTTTGGAGTCTTCTCTTTCCAAGCGATTAAGCACATGACAACCGTGGACGGCGGTGCGCTCACCATGAAAAAAGAGTCGTCGATATCCGCCGCCAAGCGATTTCGGTGGTTCGGTATGCTGAAGGGAGTGCCGAGATCCGAAGTCGACATTCATTCGATCGGGTACAAGTACAACATGCACAACGTCGCGGCGACTATCGGCTTGGCGCAACTTGACTCGATCGATCTTGCAGTGGCCCGCCACCGTGCGAATGGGCAATTCTATGATCGAGAATTTGCACACATGCCTGGATTCAGGCCGGCACAGTTCGACCCCCTCGCGAGACCGAGCTACTGGATATACACACTCCTGTGCGATGATGCTCAGGGGGCCGAACGACGTCTCTCGGAAATTGGCGTTGCCGCCTCCAAGCTTCACAAGCCGAACAACACCCATTCCATCTTCAAGCCGATCCTGAGAGCATTGCCAGGTCTCGAGAGTTTCTACTCGAGGCTCCTTCATATTCCATGCGGATGGTGGGTCGATGACGAAACCAGAGACGCCATCGTCGAGGCGCTGAGAAAGGGTTGAACATGCCGACAAGAGTCGTTCCACTCTTCAAGGTTCATCACGAGGCAGCTATGGAAGAAGCTGCTCTTGGGGTCCTGCGCTCCGGCGCCATTGCAGCAGGGCCCAAGGTTCAGCAATTCTCGAAAGCTTTCGGCGAACTCATCGGTCGTCCCGCGATCGTCACGACGAACGACATGTCGAATGCCATTCAGATAGCATTGCGACTCTCCTCTGTCGGTCCCGATGACGAGGTCATCACATCGCCATTCGCCTGCATGTCCACGAACGCCCCTATCGCCGCCGCCGGAGCGAAGCCGTGCTGGGCCGACGTGGAGCCTCAAACAGGCTCGCTCGACCCCTCTCGACTGGAGAATGCACTCACTCCGCGTTGCAAGGCTCTGATTCTCTATCACCTAGCCGGATACCCAGGCCATGTAGAGGAGATTCGCCATTTCTGCGAACGGAAGGGGCTTGTCCTCATCGAAGACTGCGATAACGCATTACTCGCAGAGGTTGGTGGACGGCAGGTCGGGACCTTTGGCCAATTTGCAATATTCTCTTTTTATCCCAACAGGCAGATCAACGCGAGCGAAGGGGGGGCCCTAAGTTGCGCCCGCATCGAAGATGCGGAGCGCGGAATCAGACTGCGACGGTACGGTATCGATCTCCCGAGATTCAGAACTGCTGAGGGTGAAATCGATCCCGACTGTGACATTTCAGAGATTGGGTGGGCAGCGACCTTCAACCATCTGTGCTCGGCGATGGGTCTTGCGCAAATCGGCGGGGTTGCGCAACGTGTGCAACGAGCGAGACAGAATGCTGCGAAGCTGGATGAGCTGTTGGCGAGCCTGCGCGAGTTGAAGCCGGTCAAACCGCTCCCCGGCACTAGGCCCAGTTATTGGGTCTATCTGGTCTGTACCGAACGGCGGGATGAGCTGCTGACCTTCTTGAAGAGTCGTGGTGTAGGCGCCTCGAAGTTGCACCAGCTGAACAACATCTACTCCGGCTTTGGCGTCAGGTCGCCCAGTTTGCCGGGCTGTGAAGCATTCATGCGGCAAGTCTTGGCTATTCCCTGCGGCTGGTGGGTCGAAGACGACGACCTCAAGTACATCGCCGAGACCATCGACAGGTTCTGGCGCGAGGCATGACCCCGTTAATCACAGTAGCGATACCGACGCGAAACAGGCAGCTCTGCGCAGCAACCCTCGTGCGTGCCGCCCTTGAGCTGATACCTGACTGCCAGGTGGTGGTGAATGATAACAGTGATGACGATTCCCTCGGTGCTCTTCTGGGAGACATGGTTTCCGACCCAAGGCTTTCCTATTGTTACCAACCCGACAATCTGAGCGTCGTAGAAAACTTCAACAATGCTCTCGCACGTTCGACAGGGGAATACATAACCTTTCTCGGAGACGACGACATGATCGGTCCCCGATTTCGTGAGTTTGTTCTCAAGGCCAAGGCCGCTGGAATCGATGCCCTGCTCTATCGGACCGACCGGCGACCGCTGCACTACTTCTGGCCCGGTGTGAGCTCTCCACGCTGGGGAGACATGGGCGGCAAGCTCTATTTTTCCCGGTACACCGGCCGCGGCCACGACCTCGACATCCAATGGGCGAGTCGAGACGCCATTGCCCATCTGGGCACTGGACCTCGGCGCATGCCCCGCATTTACCTAGGAGTCATCTCGCGCAAGCTCGTGGAGAGGGCGGAGGCGACCTTCGGTCCTCTCTTCGGAGGATTCAGTCCTGATGTCTACAGCAGCCACTTGCTCGCCAGGTGCTGTGCCAAGCCTGTAGTCGTCGACTATCCACTGATCATTCCTGGCGCGTCCCCCAAGAGTACCTCCGCGGCGCGGGCCGAGCGCTCGGACGTCGGCGGACTCACCGCAAACGACCATATCGGACGATTTGTCAGGGTGGATTGGGACGAGCGCATCCCCAAGTACTACTCCCCTTACACGGTCTGGGCGCAGACTCATGTCAAGGCTCATACAAAAACGGGCGATTCTATTCCAGTGCGGGCTTTCGCACATCTGTATGCTTCGTGCCTTATCTTCACGCCTCGCCAAGCGCTACAAGCTTTGCCAAATGCGATCCGCGCGCATGGAAGCGTCTCGAAGATGGCGAAGGTTATCCTGCGGACGGCTCCCTCGCTGGTAGCTGTCTTGACAACCTACGCCCTAGAAAAGGTGCCAGCGCTCCTGACGCGGCGACCAGGTGGTGCCAGGTTCGAAGTCTCCGGAGCAATCGATGCGAGAAGGGCACTGCGAGAGTTGGAAAATCGTCTCGGCGCGGAGATCCCGGAGTTCTGCAGGTGAGCTATTTCTGTTTCAGGCGAACAGGATCGGCACGGATGGATAGTTCCCTCGGGACAGCCGCGCCGTGAAGATCATCGTCTTCGATGTGCCGGCCACGGAAGCGGGCGCACTGACCGTGCTCCTCGATTTCTACCGATTTGTCGTGGCATCGCAACGCAAAGATATCGAATGGATATTCGTGGTCAGTACCGAGATGCTTGGTACGCCACCCGAAGGATGCAGAATTCGCATCGTCAGGTATCCCGAGGTCAAGCGAAACTGGACTCGACGAATACTGTTTGAGCTGTTCGTCGCCCCTCGACTGGTGAACCGCTATCAAGCAGATGCTATTCTCTCGCTACAGAACACCGCCATTCTATGGACACGGATTCCTCAGGTCGTATACGTGCACAATTCCATCCCCTACGCGACCCAACGCTTCGCCTATACGAAGCGCGATGAACGAGCGTTTGCCATCATCGGTGATGTTTTTCGTCCCTTGATTGGCTGGTCGGTGCGCAAGTCAAAGGCGGCGGTCGTACAGACGAAATGGCTCAAGACAGCGATTGAACGCACGCACGGTATCGGTGCAGGAAGGATCGCGGTGGTTCCCCAGACCATCGAAGTCCACGCGTCCCCTCGGGGGGTAGCCAGAATTCCAGGCCGCTTCTTCTATCCAGCGTCGCCATTCGTCTACAAGCAGCACAAGGAAATTGTCGAGGCGGTCACCATCCTCCAGCAGGGAGGCCGTCACCCAAAGATAGTATTCACGATCGATGGCACGGAGAATTCTTACGCGCGCACTCTTGCGAAGGAGATCAGAGATCGTGGACTCGAGGATTGCTTCGAGTTGGCAGGACGTGTTTCGCGGGAGCGGGCCATAGAGCTCTACCAAGAGAGCGTCGTGCTTTTCGTTTCACGACTCGAATCGTTCGGACTGCCGCTGCTAGAAGCGCGCCTCTTGAGCTCCCCAGTTATCGCTACCCGTCAGCCGTTCTCCGAGGAGATCCTGGAGGGCTACGCCGCAGCAACGCTGGTCGATCAGGGGGCTACCTCGGAATTGGCGGCTTCCATGGAACGTTACTGCGACTCCACGTTCCTCGAAAGTGTCAGAAAGGAAGACACAGAACAGCCCGTGGAGTATTCGACCCCGGGCGGATGGGCGAGTATCCTAGAACTTCTTGTGAGGAACGGACGTTGGGGCCAAGGCTAGTAGTTAGAAGGGTGCTACTCTTTTTTTGTCTGTTCTCGCTGCTTCCGCTAGGAGGGTCACTCGTCTCTGCGCTGTTCGTTCGACAGGGCAGTGGTATTCGGGACGCGTCCGCAGGATCGCTCGGTCTTCTGGCATGGTGGGCAGACCCCAGCTTCGTGGCGAACCAAGTTGCCAAGGTGACGCTAGGAGCGTTGGTCGTCACGGTGATTCTCGGACTAGGATCCCTCTTAGCCTGGGGCGCAAAAGAAGGGTATTCCGTGCTGCGGACGAGTCGCTTCGTAACGTTGGTCTGGCTCGTCGCCATCGTCTTGTATCCGGCGATGAGTGGTTGGATTCCTCTTCTACGTCAGGTGCCCTGGACTCTGGTCGTATGCCTTTTTCTGGGCGCACTTGGAATCGCTTACTCGTGGCGCGGAGCGCGCGCCAGCTTACGCGAATGGATCTTCAGTGCGGTTGCCCTGGTCGCCATTTTCCACTCGCCCCGGTGGCCGACGGAACATCTTGATCGCCTCGCGCAGCGCGCGTTTACCTCGAAAGACGTAATCCTGCTTGGGTTCGACTCGGTTAACGTCGATGAAACGCTCGCGTTGCTCAAGGAGTACGAACCGAAGCATGGACAGAAGACGATCTTCACGAAGGCACTGACGCCGTTTCCTTCGACCGGCGTCGCGTGGCGCAGCATGCTCAGTGGTAGCTACCCGCCCGCCGAAGCAGCCATTCCAAACTTGCGATGGGGCTCGGCAAATCAAAATGGCTGGCTTCCTCTCGAGCTCCAGAGAATTGGCTATCAACCAACGATCGCCCAAGACATTCCCGAATCGAATTGGTTCAGCGCGGAGGAAGGACTCCGCGTGGTGGGGCTGCAGGGCTGGAAGGCACAGGGACAAGCGCTTCTGTGGAAGGCAGGCTTTCCGCTTTCGGCGGTTGGGGCGGACTGGTGGGTTCGCCTACTCGGCGGTCCCGGCACCTTGTATTCGCGTCCTGCCCACTGCGCGGGATGCTTTGTCGCCGACTCGCTTGACGACATGGCACGAACCGCGGCGAAGAGGCCCGTCTTCTGGATTATCCACACCTGCCTGATCCATGGACCCAACCAGCTTTCGTTGGCAGAGGCGGTGCGTGTTCCCGGGTGGTGGCGCCTACCGGGCACGTTCTTTCTCGGACAGGGAAAGATCAGCCAAGATCCACGATCGCGAGCGACGAGGCTGACGACTCTAAAGGATACGCTCCGGCGTACTCTCAATCGTCTCGATGCGGATGGAGTACTTGGGCGAGCTACCGTGTTCGTCCTTGCGGATCATGGTCCCAGAGGCGAATCGGTCCAGCCATCCACAACGAATGGCGTGATGTTGGCGATGTTCTCCCCGATGGATCGGGGGAACGCGGTCGTGACAACGCCGGTCTCACTCATCGACATCGCACCCACGATACGCAAGGCCGTAGGCCTGGAAGCCGTGACAACGGATGGACAGGTCCTGCCCCGTGGCGATGCCGATGGTGATTCCCAGCGCGTAGTTCGAACAATGACCGTTCACCCAGTGACCGTGTTGGACGCTATGGGATTCGGAAACCGATCACTTTCGCCCGAGGAGCTCGCCAGGCTCGGCGAGCTGCGCAGCGATGGTACCTTCAGCTACAAGCCTGAAACGATCCAGGCGTTCATGAGGAATCTGCGCTGAGACTCGGTTCGGTCGTCATCGGTTTCGATGACCACGTCGACGAAGCGCAACTGTCTTACCGTACGCAGGAGCGTACATCGTAGACCAGCAATTTCTCAGGTCCTGGGTATTCCGCCTCGAAAGTACGATCGATCCGACAGACGCGACGTACAGACTCGACGTAGGCCCTCGTGCTGTTCGCCTCGTTGATGAAGAAATCCGAATCGGCGCGTTCGACAAAGGCGATCTGGACCGACCCGTGCGCCGTTATGACCTGAGGTATCTGCTCGGCGCTCACGAGACCCTGGCTCAGGACGCGCCGATCGCCGTAGATCTCGTTGAAGTACTTCCCGGTGGCAACCATGTTCGTCAGAACAGCTCCCCCGGCTCTCGTGTGACCGTAGAGCCCCGACTGGAGATTGAGATGATCGCGCCCCCAGGACGCAAGCACCGGATGCACGACAAAGGCCAGTCCGATCAGGCAAACGCCCAGCGCAGCGACGGTCAGGCCTTCCACAAGTCGAGCATGGTGCCAGCCACCAGACAATCGTTGCCACAGACGAGGAATCGACTCGCCAGCCGCGAGCGCCATCAGCGGCAAGATGGGTACGAAATAGCGAGGCCCGAGCACGAGGCGCTTGAGCCCGCCGCTCTCCCGGCCGCCATAGTCGTATGCCAGGAAGAATGCAAGCACCAACAGGACTGAGCTGATGACCTCCCAGCGATGGCGCCCCTGGTAAGTCAGGACCCAGAACAGCCCGCCCGGGACAAAGACGAGCAACGCCAAAAGGTAGAGGACGCCGTTCTGCGCGATGGCACGGGCCGAAAAGCCGTAGCCCGAGTTACGCAAATAAATCCAGTCCCCCTGTATTGCACGATTCGTCGCGAGACGCAGGAGGATCCCGACGGCGACGCCCGCGACCAGAAACCAGGTCCGTCGTTCGCGGCGCAGGCCGGCTCCGGCAAAGAACGGCACGAACAACAGCGCGTTCGTTTCCCGGAAGAGGAGACTCGCACCAGCGGCCAAGCCCGAGAGAAACGCTAGACGACCGTCCCCCCCGTCGCTCCGAAAGAAGAGCCACAAGCCCACCGTAACCACCGCCGCACTGGGGAGATCGCTCATCGCGATGCGCGACAGTACCAGAACAGCCGGATAGCACAGAACCAGGAGTGAAAACGCCGGCGACCTCCCCTCATCCCGGAGCCATCGCTGCAGAACGATGATGGTCACGACAAGCGCCGCGAACGCACCGAGAGCCGAAGCCTGCCAACCTCCCAGGGCAACGAAGGGCGTCAGGAACAAAGACGTTCCCGCCGGATAGTCACTCGGCGGCAACATCGTCGGCACGCTGCTGAAAGGCTCATACACCGCGACTGTCGAATGGCCGTGGGCGAAAGCCACCGCCTGGCGAACGTAGGAGGACTCGTCAGTGATGGTGAGGATCTTGGGCCAGTAGAGCAGGAGGCCCACCAGATAGACCAGGAGGACCACCGAAACCCAGGCACCGCGTTTGGGTCTGTTCATGCAATCGTCTCGCTCCAGAACGTTGACCGATAATGGTAAAAGTGGTTGTTATCTCGTCATGATGCTCTCGCTCGTGATCCCGATCTATAACGAAAACACCACCCTTCGCGAGATCCTGCGCAGGGTAGCCGAAGTCGAACTGGACAAGGAACTGATCCTCGTGGACGACGGCTCGCAGGACGGCAGCCGCGAGTTACTAACCGAGTTGCGCGAGAAGGGCCTCGAGGCCTGGCTGGGGGCCGACGCAATTCCACGTGGCGTGAACAAGATTGTCGTCCATCTTCAGCCGAAGAACATGGGCAAAGGCGCGGCCCTGCGCACCGGCTTCCAAATGGCGACGGGCGACATCATTGCCATCCAGGATGCCGATCTAGAATACGATCCCCGCGATCTGATTCGACTGATCCAGCCCATCCGCGACGGTGTAGCCGACGTCGTTTTCGGCTCGCGTTTCATCGGCACGCCTCGTCGCGCGCTATACTTCTGGCATATGGTCGTCAACACGGGACTGACGCTGCTCTCGAACATGCTGAACGATCTGAACCTGACCGACATGGAAACCTGTTACAAAGCGTTCCGCGCCGACATCATCCGCTCGATCTCCATCGAGGAGGATCGGTTCGGAGTCGAGCCCGAGCTCACGGCCAAGGTCGCCAAGAAACGCGTACGGGTCTACGAGGTCCCGGTCAGCTACTATGGGCGAACCTATGACGAGGGCAAGAAGATCGGCTGGAAGGACGGCGTGCGCGCCCTGTTCTGTATTGTGAAATACGGATTGAAGAGATCGTGAACGAGCCGCGCACCGCACCGCTGCTGAAGGCCGATGGCATTGCTTCGTGAAGGCTCAAACGCTGTTCCCATGAGAAGCCGTCGACGAACGACCATCCTCAATTTGTGCTTTCAGGCCTACTCGGTCGGCATAGCGATTGTGAGCGGCGTCCTGCTCGTTCCCCTCTATCTGCGGCATATTCCTACGGATCTTTATGGGGCCTGGCAAGCATCTGGAAATGTCCTCATGTGGATGACCATGCTTGACCCCGGCCTCTCAGCGGTGTTGCAGCAGCGCGTGGCGGAATCCTACGGTGCCAGAGACACGAAGGCAGTTTCCGAATGGATCGCTAGCGGCTTGTGGATAACGGCAGGAATCGTCGCGCTCCTCTTCGTCGTCGGGATGACCTGTTCGGTGTTTCTGGGCTCGTGGATGAATCTGCCGTCCGGAGTAGACCAACACCAACTCAGTAGCGCCTTCCGCTGGAGTGTCGCCGGCAATGCCCTGATGATTCTGTCCTTTTCCGTCACGTCGGCAAACCAAGGCCTACAGAGTGGCATGGGGATTGGACTGATCTTCGTGGGTGTCACCATGCTTCGACTCGTGTTGGTGCTCGTGCTGGTGACGAGTGGATTTGGCCTGTACGCGATTGCGGTGCCTTCTGTGGCGATGGGGTTGCTCCTTTTCGCGGGTAGCTATGCCTACATGCGCAGGCGGCTGCAACGAGAGAACATACCGTTCACCTTGGCACCGAGGCGCCTCAAGGCTCTGGGCGCGTTGCTGTCCGTCACGTCCCTGGGTCGGTGCGCAACCCTCGTCGCTAACAACGTTGATCTGTTCCTGGTAGCCCGGATCCTCGGTCCAGAAAGTGTAAACGTGCTTCGCCTTACCCGAACCGCACCAGAGATGAGCCGGATGCTGGTTGAACGCCCGATAGCGGCTGTACAACCATCGCTCTCTCACCTCCTGGGGAGCGGCGGGACCGATCGGGCTCGCGAGATCCTGCTGCGAATGCTTCGATTGATTGTCTGGCTATTGGGCCTTCTCATCGGAGGCTTCATAGTATTCAACCAGGATTTCATGCGACTGTGGGTGGGCAGCCGATTCTATGCCGGCACTTCGATCAACGTATTGCTGGTTGCCGCATTTCTGGTCTCGGTCGGCACCTCGATGCTGTCTAATCTGTGCTTCTCGGCAGGCAAAATCCGAGGAACCAGCCTGGTAGGCTTCGCGCAGGTCTTGCTCTATTTGCCGATGCTGTGGGCGGGCGGACGTTGGTTCGGCATGCCGGGCATCGTAGCGGCGGGCTTGCTATCCATAGCCTTGACCCAAGGTTGGTACCTACCCCGTGCCTTCGCTCGCATCTACAAAGTCACGAAGGGTGACCGGAACCAATTCTTAAGAGCTACGTTTCCTGCGGTGCTGGCTGCCGCCCTGCCTGCTGCAGTCCTCAGCCGCAGGGTTACACCAAGCTGGCCTCTCTTTGCCCTCTCGGTAGGGGCCTTTGCAGCGAGCTATGGCTTGATTCTGGTCTTGCTATGCAAGACCGCTCGCGACGAACTCCGCAACGGTTACATCGCGATCCAGAGCGGGATCTCACGCTGGCACCATTCCTAGCCTGAGCTGTGGAAATTGTAGCAGGGGCGGTTAGTAGTACCCCAGGAAGGGCAACCTTTTCGCTGGAGCGAATCTCTGCCGCAGATGGCGCACGCGATCCATAGCGATTCGAGTTGCCATTGTCAGGCCTGGCAGTTTCGTCTTCGCAACTTGGCGCCAATCTGAAGCTGGCGCAGTAGACTCGACCTGAGCACTAGAAGTCTCGCTCCAGGTCGAAGCGTAAGCACCCTGCATTGGAATCCTATCGCACGACGAATCGGCCGTTTTGCGAGCTACGAACATCAACCCAACTTGGGTGAATGGGTCAAAACAATTGAAGCACTGATTGATGGGACCGGGCGAATACTCGAAAGCAGATATTACTCCGCCCCACTCGAGACATTGAAGGACAAGCGCCGTCTCGATGGCATATTTGTTGGCAGAATAGTAATCGTAAAAGAGTGTGGGTGAAAATGAGTAGAACCCGTGATCGACTTGATTTGACACGGGCACGAAATGAACGATACGGCCATCCGGCTTGAGCATGGCGTGCAGATTCGCAAGCAGCTGTGGCAGGCTAAAGACATGCTCGCTCGTGCCAACATCCATGACCGCATCGAAGCGCCCCTTTAGCGCATCAGAAATAGGAAGGTTCAGGTCCACAACAAAGTCGGCCCCCTCATAGTCTGCGGCGTCGCAACTGACCACCTCATCAAATCCGAGCATGCCGAAGAACCGCCGATCATCAATTCTTGATTGTTGCAGTCTAGGCTTATCTACGGTCGAGCAAACTGGCGCCGCGAGCCTAGCGCCAAGCCTGGGAGCCCACGCTTCGACATCCTCTTGCTGGAAGGTGCAGCTTTGTCGACCCAGTTGAATGACGGATCCCCGAAATGGGGTGCGAGCGGATTCTCGTAGCAGCAATTTCATCATCCCTTGCGTAATTGCCAAAGCATAGGCTCCATCATAAAGTGGCACACGATCGTAGCACACGATGGAGATTTGAGGACAGGATCGGCAGAGCCATTCTTGAACATCAAGATACTCGAGACCTCGGCTGATTGGGGTCGAGCCGTCTGGTGATGGAATCTCGTCCTGTGCTACGATGGGATCCCCTTTTGGGGGGCAAATCCAAAATGCAACTCCATCAACTGAAGAAGCTTGCGGCGGCGTTGACAGCCAACGTCAGATCTCAACAACGACTGGAAAAGGCCATCTCGAAAGCTCAGCTCCTCCTGGGCATAGGCGCCGGAGGAGTTGTCGGTACAAGTGGCGAGGCCGCTCTATTTCGCCAACTCAAGCGCGAAGAAAGCAATGAGAAGGAGCTATGCCTTTTCGATGTGGGTGCCAACCGCGGTCAGTTCCTGGACGTGGCGTTGGCCGAACTGGATTCCATTGCCTTCAAGATCCACTGCTTCGAGCCTTCCGCGGCAACGTTCAAGATGCTGATTGCTGGCCGCCCGGCGAATAGCAAGGTCATCCTCAACCCCTGCGGACTCGGCAACGCGAGAGGGGAAGCGACCCTCTATTATGACCAACAAGGTTCGGGACTGGCCTCGCTTACGCGGCGACGCTTGGAACATTTCGAGATAGACCAGAGTCTTTCAGAACGTGTAACGCTCGAGACTCTCGATCGGTATTGCGAGGATCGAGGAATCGAAAATATTGATTTGCTAAAGATAGATGTCGAGGGCCATGAAATGGATGTCCTCCTTGGCGCCGAACGGATGCTCGCCCAATCCGTGGGCATGGTCACGTTCGAGTTCGGTGGCTGCAACATAGACACGAGAACCTATTTCCAAGACTTCTTCTACTTTTTCAAGACGCACGATATGTCGCTCTATCGGATCACCCCGTCGGGCTTCTTCTACCCGATCCCCAGGTATCAGGAGGAGCTAGAACAGTTCAGAACGACCAACTTCGTGGCAACCCGCAGGCGAGTATAGTATGGCTTCGGCTCGAGAAACCACTACAGGCGACGCATCAGAGTCTGTGCTGGTCTGTCAATGGCGTCTGCGTCGCCTCTTGGAGACATTCGCACGCAATGCTGATCATAGTCCCTAGCTACAAACGTTCGGAATGCCTTTACTGGGTGCTCAAGAGCATTTACCAGTGCGAGGTATCAGGAATAGATGAAGCCAAGAGGATTGTAGTCGTCAACAACCATCCTCCAAGCCGAGAAATCGTCGATCGTATCGTTGGATCATTTGCTTCCAATACCACGATCACTTGTCGTGCGCTTCATCGTAAAGAGACGATACCGGCGACCGATAACTGGTTTTCTGCGGTTAGCGAGCTCGCCGCTGAAGGCGAGCCTGTCGTCTTTCTCGGTGATGACGATCTGATGCTACCTTGGGGCCTCCAGAGCCGAATTCATGAAATCAGGGAGCATCAAGCTGACATGTTGCTGTCAGACTTCGCCGATCGCATCTATTTCTTCGATAACGGCCAAAAGTACTGGATGTCGGGTCCCATGCCGGTCGAGGCAAACCAAGCGAAAAGAACCTGCGCGTGGGACTTCTTTCCCGCTGAACATCCGGAAGCATCGTTCATCGGCAATCATTGCTACAGAAACACACCGGGCTTCAGAAGAGGGCTCGAATTGGCCTTTGCCTGGTGTGACTCCCAAGCTTGGCTCGATAGAAAAGTTCGAACATCGATGCTACTTTTCTACCTGCCCTATGCAATTGCACTTACGGGTGGGAAGGTCCTATCGCTTCACGCGAAGTGCGTACTCAGAGGCGCGTCGGCAGACGAGGCAATACAATCGACTTACTCGGAAGGGGGAAATGTCATATTCTTCAATTTGTGCGCGTACGACGTCTTTGCCAACCGCAGTTTGCCGAAATATACGGAAAGGCTTGCACTAGTTTGTGATCACTTCGAACCGAGCATCAAACATGGCCTCCTGCCGATGTTGTTCGACAAGAATGTCTCTGTGATAGATCTAGCGACCACACTCAAGCACGCGGGACTGGGATTGCGAGGGCTCGTATCTGTTGATCTTCTGCGTGGGCTGCCAAGAGTGGCGATCAACCTTCTTGGACTGCGGGGCGCCCGGTTGCGCCTCTTGAGGCGGTCAGGGGCTCTGCTCGCGACGGAAGCGTTTTTTGACCATAGCTGCCGAAGAACGACAGTTCTCTAGGCTCGCCGGGCGACACCAATACCGGCGAAGAAAGGCGCTTCCATTGCCTTGCTGCCCCGACGGGCAATGAGGAGACAAACGGCCACCACAGCCACTTGGCGAGACACATAGAACCAAGTCGGGGCGCCCCATGCATTGAGCGCCACCAGACAGCCCAATACCGCTCCCATTCCCTCTTCTCCGAAGCGTGTGAGCAATCCTTCGATGGAACAGACAAATATCATCAGCAGGGCTGTACCCAAAAATGGCATGAGAATGGTGCCACCGAGAGCGAGAATACCCCAAAGAGTGAATCCGATGCCAAAGGCCAAGCCTCCAGTACCTTCAGAACCCGCCGGAGCAAACCCTAGCGTTTCGATGACCAGGGACTGACTCAAATCATCGTCGCCGACGAAGACTTTCAGGGGGATCGTTGGATCGGGATGTACGCCTGGACCAGAAACCAGGGCGAGAAAGACATCAATTCCACTCAAGCGTCCGCCCAGCAAGCCGGAAAAAGTCGAAAACGCGCCCTCCGAGAAGTCAGACACTCCCTCGGTCTGAGAAGTGAGCTCCGATAGGCTCATCCATCCGTCGCCGAAGTAGAGAGTATTGCGTTGCATAGTTACGATAGAACCGCCGACCACGAGAACCAAGACAACCAAGGACAACGCGGACGCAAAACGCCGGAGGGGCAGTCTGAAACTGCTTTGCCGTGCGATAGCATAGAGAATCGCAGGGACCATGTAGGCTCCCCCCAAACCACGACTTACGGCACTAAACGTGGCTGCGGCCCCGACGCAGGTTAGGAGAAGGAGGGTTTGGAAGAGTCGGCCCTGCCCACGCGCAGTGACCGCACGCTGGACCAATAGGCCTCCCAGAGCCGGAAGCAGATACCCCCGGACGACTACCAGGATTCCAGCCAACTTGAACGGAAGTAGGGTCGAATCCGACAAGCCCACGCGGCCAATTCCCAAGACTGCGCAGATTGCTATGACGAAGCCGGATGCCAACGCCCAGGACGCAAGCGAAGTCATACTGGGATTGTCTTGCCTCCGCAGAATAGGTCGGGTCCGAAGGCTAGACCACAGAGACTCCGCTATTCGTGTGCCACCCGCGATGCCCAAAACACCCGCGACGATCACCAGCATAGGACTGACCATGTCTTGGTTGGTAAAGGCGAACCTCCCCACGGACCCCCAACCCTCTGATGGCAACACCTCTGACCTGGTCACGAGTGCGCCAAAAGAAAGGGAATATCCCGTGCCGAAAACCAGGCCTAGAAACGCCGGCGTCAGGAACATTCTTCCTCTGGCGGTCAGATAGGTAAATAGACACAAGGCGAGAACCGAGATGGCTACACCCCACAGGACGCTCAATTCGGTGTCCGAGGCGACGAGCGCTGCGACAGACCAGATCCCACAAATCAACAACCATCCACGCAAAGCCCACTTCGGGTGGGGTCCGGTGAATGGACCACGAAAGGCATCGACTACGATAGGTAGCGAATCGGCGGTCTCAGTCACGACTTGCTACGGTCCTTGGGAATGATCTTCCAAAGCAGCGTCACACTCGCGGGCACTGATTACGCGGCCCTGTAATAGCGTCCATAGGGCGCGTAGTAGGAGTAGCCGTAACCGTACTTACTGCCCTTTCGGTCGGTTTGATTGATGACGAGGCCAAGAATTTTCGCTCCGCCGTCTGTAATATGACGACGAGCATAGGCGGCCGCATCTCGGGTGGTATGTCCGGCGCGAAGCACCAACACGACCCCGTCCGCCATACTCCCGATGATGGCAGGGTCGGTAACTGGTGCGGTCGGCGGGGAATCCAGGATGACCTTGTCGTAACTCTGACGGCACTGCGCCAGGATCTCCCGAAAGCGCTCGGTGTGAAGCAGCTCGGCCGGATTGGGCGGGATCGGTCCGCATGGCAGAATATCTAGGTTTTGCACCTGGGAATGAACGATGAGGTCTGTCAGAGACCCGCCGCCCATAATGGCGGTCGATATTCCGCCCTCTGCCTTGATGCCGAAGGACTTGTGAATGCGCGGCTTCCTCATATCGGTATCGATGAGAAGAACGCGCGCGCCTGCCTGAGCCATGGTGATCGCGACGCTAATGGCGGCGGTAGTCTTGCCGTCCTGTGGGCCCGGACTAGTGACGACAAAGAGTTGGATTTCCTTCTGCGCGGAGAGAAACATCAGGTTGGTGCGAATTGATCTGCATGCCTCGGCAGCCATCGAAGTGGGATCGTTGTGAACGGTCAAGTCTCGATCTGGGGCATCCGCCATAAGACGCTGCTTGGCCTCTGAGAGACGGGGCAAAACACCAAGAAGAGGTGCCCCCACCAACTCCTCCGCCGCTTCTGGCGTCTTGACGGTGTTGTCGAGCGCTTCGATGCCGAAGGCTAGCAAAAGACCGGCGAGCAAGCCCAAGGCCAGGCCAACCGACAAGTTGATGGTGAGGTCGGGACTGGCCGGGAACCGAGGCTTGGTTGCTCGGTCGAGGATGCGCACGTTGTTCGCGCGAGTCAACCCGGTAAGGTCCATCTCTTTGTGGCGCTGAGTGACCTGGCCAAAGACTTTTGCGCTGTTTTCGGCATCGCGGGCCATGGGCCGATACTCGACTTCAAGCTTGGCAAGATCCAAAGCTTGGGATTTCTCCTGATGCATCCATTTGGTCAGCGCCGCCTCCGTTTCGAGAATCGCCTCATAGCGCTTGTCGAAGGCCTTCAATACATCATCCAGCTCCTTGTTGTAATCGCGGCGGGTTGCCTGAAGCTGTTGCTCGATATTTTCGATCTTCGGGTGCTTTTCACCATACCGAGATTCCAGATCGGCCTTGAGCTTCAGAAGCTCCAGGTGATTCTCGCGCAGCTTCTGGACGACTGGGTTGTCGCGAATTTCGGGGAGACTCTCCTTCTCCGAAATGTCGTTCTTGGCAGCAACGATCAACTTACGAATGGACTCCGCCTCGATGCGCCGGGCTTTGATGTCTGTCAGCTTCTGGTTAAGAGCCTGGAGATTCTGCCGGGTCATCCCCTGTCGATCGTCTAGGCCGAGGTCCAAGAGATTATGGTCTTTCTTGAATTGGTAGAGACCTAGCTCTGCTTTCTCCAAACGCCTTTGTAAGTCGACGGCTTGTTCGCCGAGCCAGCTACTCGCGGAGCGAGCGCTCTCGAGCTTGTAATCCAGATTTCTCTCGATGTAGGTGTCGGCGAAGGCATTGGCAATTCTGGCGGCACGTTCCGGATCCTTGTCACGGACGGCTACGTTGGCGATTCGCGACTCTCGAACACCAATGACCCTCACTTGCTTCAGCAGCCGTTCGGTCTGGTCTTGGCTGCTCGGAATCGCACCTGCTGCCTCGGTGGGGTCTTTGGGCCCTGCCCCCACCTGATCAAGGACCTTTTGCGCGATCTCCTGGGAGCGGATGATGCGATACTGGGTCTGGTAGAATTCGCGCGAGGACGCCCCGAGTTCGATAATGTCCTTCATACCCTCGAGCACCTGTGGCGCTGACGACTCGATGACCAACGAGCAGGTCGCCTCGTAGATTTTGGGCTGCCGTATCGTGTACACAAAGGCGGAGGCCGCACTCACGACCAGGACAGTCAGGATGACCACCCATCGCTTGCGCAGCACATTGATGTAGTGCCGAAGCTCCTTGGCTGTATTGGAACTCTTCGACGGCGATGCTAGTGCGGAATCCATGGAAGGGGTAACGCTAACCCTAAAGAGAGGCCCGTGCAATGATGCGTGGCAGGTGGAAAAGCTTCGGCTGGTGTTGGCGGTTAAAGAACAGCCACGACGAGCCGTCGCCTTTCGTCGAGGGATTCGTCAGTGGTATGGTCCGAGGGAGTGTCTCAGCCCTCTGCTCATCGCTACCATTATTGTCCGCGTTGTGGCTCTCGCCTAGCGCGCGACGAGAGCACCGGGGCGATGGGGCGTCTCTCCAGTTTCTTTTCCTTGCGTGCGTTACGCTGCAAACCCGACTGTGGATGGCACGGTTATCGTTTCTCGCGTCGTCGGTTTCATCGACGCAAACAACGCGCGAGACGCATCTTCTATATCCTCCTTTTCATTGCGGTGACCGCTTGGTCCGTGCGCTACGTCCTGGCGCGACTTGGCTCGGGGCAACCCGGCCCAGTTGACGACGGTATCCAAGAGGTCGAATAGCGAATGCGCTGGATCGCCATCCCAGTGGGGGGAATCGGAACTACACGACGGCGGTTTCTTTGCCGCGGGCTACCCTGAGTTCCTGCTCTTTGCCGAAAATTCTGGTGCAGGCGCTATGAGTCGCTTGGCGCATGTTCTCGACGGTGGATGGGCTGGGCTCCGTCGCGGAGAGAAACTCGACCTTGACGGATGTGGCGTCGGCAATGAAGTCGAAGGCGCCGGGGCGGCAGGCTGCCTCGTTCCAATTCCCGTGCTCGCGCTGGATGGCCACCGAGTCGCTTTCGTTGCGGTAGACCAACGAAAGCCGAATCGCCGCCATGGCGAAAGCCTGGGCCATCCCCTTGAGCTCGAGCCACATGCGCTCTTCGTCGGTAGCACCGGCAAGGCGGTCGAGCTGCCTGCAAGCGTCCATGTCGGCCTGCGAGGCGGCTGAGCGCCGGATTTGGCCGTAGCCCAGTTTTCGGATAGCCACGAAGCCGAGCAAGGCCATGGCGACCAGAATCACAGCGGATTGCAGATTGCTGGCAACGGTCAGCAGCAGCGCGGTGCCGCCAAGAAGAATGCTGGCACCGTAAAGGATCAGTACGGCCTGCCTTTGGGTCAGACCCAAGTCGATCAGCTTGTGATGGATGTGCGCGCGATCGGCGCTGAAAAGGGGTCGATGGCGGAGCGCGCGGCGGAGCATGGCCAGCAGCGTGTCGGCGATGGGCAGACCAAGCGCCACCATGGGGATCAAAATGGCCACGGCGGTGGACGATTTCTGGCTGGTCTGGATCGAGCCGACGGCAAGGACGTAACCGATGAACATCGAGCCGGTGTCGCCCATGAAAATCGACGCCGGGTTGAAATTGTAGACCAGGAAGCCGAGCAGCGAGCCGCCCAGGCAGGCCATGAAAAGCATCATGATGGCGTCGCCGCGCGAGGCCGCCATCACGAAGGTGGTGGCGACCCCGAACAGGCCCACGCCGGCAGCTAGGCCGTCGAGTCCGTCGATGAGGTTCATGGCGTTGACTACGCCGACGATCCACAGCAGGGTGAAGACTAGGCTGAGCGGGCCTAGGTGGACGCCGCCGACGAAGGGCAATGAGAGAACGTCTATCTTGAAGCCAGCGTAATAGAGCAGTCCGGCGATACCGAACTGGATCAGGAACTTCCGACCCGCGCCCGAGCCGCGAATGTCGTCGAAAAGGCCCAGAACGCAGATCGCTGCGCCCCCGAGCAGGAACGCTAGCGCCCTGCGCGAGCTGGCATAGAACTGGCCGCCCACACCGCTGGCTTCGATCAGCAAGGCTAACAGGGGCGCGTAGAAACCGCCGGCAATCGCAATGCCGCCGAGGCGCGGGATCGGTCGACCGTGAATCTTTCGAGCCGAAACGTGGTCGTCGAACAGGCGGCGCTTAAGAGCAAAGCGCCGCACCAGCGGAGTCAAAACGACTGCCACCAGGCAAGCTAGGACGAATGCAACGCCAGCGGTTCGCATGTTGATTCTATGTTGTGGTGACTAACGTACTTTCGGATCGATATGGGGAGGTAGGATACTCTCTTTACTTCAAAGAGTTTCTTGTCGAGCTGATTAGTCCAAGCACGCTTCGTGCCATCGGGCTGTATCCTGGGTTCGCACTATTATATGCGTCACTGGGAATCCGGCGCTACAAATCCCAAGATCGGCGTGTAGCTCGGGTGGCCGCGGGGCTACATCGCTGTGACGCCAGCGACGGCAAGTTCCACGGCAGGCAAGCCCTCCGGTTCCTGGCCCACCAAGCCGGGCGAGAACCGGAGGGTAGCGCTCTCCGTCGGAAAGGGGACCGACTGCTGCCAGGGGCTTCGAGCGCTATGTGTCATGTGCCGAGTTTTGGGTTTGGGGGGTTTGACGGTATGCTGCGCCCTACTCCAATGACTCAGTCCACCTCTCCCAGACGCATCCTCGTCACCGGCGGTGCCGGCTTCCTTGGCTCGCACCTCTGCGAGCGCCTGATTGCCGAAGGGCACGAGGTCGTTTGCCTCGACAACTTCTTCACCGGGCGGCGGGCCAACGTCGAGCACTTGCTCTCGAACCCGCGCTTCGAGCTATTCAGGCACGACGTCGAACATCCCCTGACCATGGAGGTGGATCAAATTTTCCACCTGGCGTGCCCGGCGTCGCCCGTGCACTACCAACGCAATCCGGTGCGAACCATCCGAACTGCGGTGCAAGGCACGCTGAACCTGCTCGAGGTCGCGCGCGAGGCGGGCGCGCGCATGATGATTGCGTCTACGTCGGAGGTCTACGGCGACCCGGCCGAGCACCCGCAGCGTGAAAGCTACTGGGGTCACGTGAACCCGATCGGGCCGCGCGCCTGCTACGACGAGGGCAAGCGCTGCGCAGAGGCGCTGGCCGTCAGCTACGCGCGCCAATACGGGGTCGAGGTGCGCATCGCGCGCATCTTCAACACGTATGGTCCGCGGATGCACGAAAACGACGGGCGCGTGGTTTCCAACTTCGTCGTCCAGGCGCTGGCGGGGCAACCGCTGACGGTATTCGGCAATGGCAAGCAGACGCGCTCGTTCTGCTACGTTTCGGATTTGGTCGAGGGCTTCTTGCGGCTGATGGCCAGTCCGCACGGCTGCGACCCCGTGAACCTAGGCAATCCGCGCGAGACGTCCATGCTGGAGCTCGCGACGATGGTATGCGAGATGGTCGGCTCGCGCGCGGGCGTGGTGCACGCGCCGTTGCCGAAGGACGATCCGGTTCGTCGCAATCCCAACATTGCACGCGCGCAAGAGCTGCTGGGCGCCTGGGAACCGAAGGTTCCGCTCGAGCAAGGCCTGAAGGCGACGATCGAGTATTTCCGCGGTCGACAGGCGTAAGGGAGGCTCGGGGCTGCGATAGCGCCCTACGACCGCACCCCAACCGTGGGCATGCCCAGTGAGCGCGCCGCAGTGGCAAGAGCTGCATCGTGAGTTGCCATTGTAATCGCTGCTGCGGTTCGCTCGCGCCAAAGCTGCGCAGTCGCCAGATGGATGGCGTCCAGGGTGCCGAGCGCGGTAGGCAAAGGCTGAGCGGCACGATCCAAAACCGCGCCACCGAGCTCAATCACCGACAAGGTCGATACGATCCCGAAGACGGCTTCCCGCCGGACTGCAATTTCCTTGTCGTGGATGCGATCGGCAATTCGTAGACGGTCCAGCGTGCGAAGGCACTCTACCTGTGTCAGGGCGCTGGTGACTCCTTCCTCGACCACGGACCATTCCGCCAACGCGTCCGATTGCCGAAGCACGAGTCGCAGCAGTACCGAGGAATCAATGTAGAAGATCAACGCTCTTGCCTGTCAGCAAGCAACAGCGACACGACATCCCGCGCGACCTTCAGTGGTCTTGGCAGCTCATAATCCTTGGGCTTGACCGCGCCAACCTTCGGTTGGCGGACGGCCAGGTTAGCGGGTTCAGCCCGGTAGGGCACGATCTGCGCAATGGGTGTGTCTCTGTCCATTACCGTCAAGGCATGACCACGGCGCACCGACCGGAGATGTTCGCTTAGGTGTCCCTTCAGGTCAGCCACACGCACCGATTTCATGACTATAAGATAGTCATAAGTGGACATGATGGCAACACCGGGGACGCGTATCGTCCCCACAGGCGCTTGGACTACTTGTTCTCCGCGCCGGGCGCGCGCAGGATGCTGTCGACTTCCAGTGTCTTCTTGTCGTACTGGATTCTGGCCAGCGCGGCGCGGGCTTCTTGGTTGGCGGGGTCGCGCCGAAGGACATCGTTGTAGGCGTCGACGGCCGAGGCAATGCCGCCGATTTGCTCGGCGGCGCGGGCGAGAGCCAAACGAAGACCGATGTGGTCCGGAAGGTGCGCAAGGGCGGCTTGGTACTCGGACATGGCGCGGCGGAACTGGCCCCGCTTCTCGAAGATTTGTGCGGCGGCGATGTTGGCCTCGGTGCTCGGTGCACCGGCCTCGGCGAGTGCCGCGCGCAGACCCGTCAAGGCCTGGTCGATGGCTTGCCACTTTTCGGTTTGCATCAGCAGGTAGAGGTGTTTGCGATTCAGGGGAACATCTGCGGGCGACAGACGTAGTCCTTTCTCGATGATCGCCATCACCTCGCTAATCCCTTCGTTCCGCAGCTGCGCGATGTCGGCGACGAGCAGCGCACAGCTCGGATTGCGCGGTTCTAACTCTAGGGCGCGCTGGCTGGCTTTTTGAGCGGCGGGGATATCCTTGGCGGCAAGGGCGATCTGCGCTCGAACGAGGTACAGCTCGGCATTTTCTTGGTCGCTGGCCTGGTCGAGGACGCTCCTCGCGACGTCGAGCGCGCCGTGCCCGAGCAGGTAGCGGCTGACCTCGAAACGATTCTCGTTGTCGGCCAGAGTGGCCAGCTCTTCGGGCTTGGCACCGCCGTTCGAGAGCTCTTCGAGGGCGCCGTAGAGAGAGGGACGAGATTCGGTGATGACGGTTTTCCACTCCAGCACCGATTGCTGATGGCGGCCGAGGCGCCAGAGGTCGCGAGCGGCTTCTTGGTGGGCGCCGATGCAGAGGGGACAGAGAATCATGGCGCGGTTGAGCAGGCGCAGACGTCTCTGGGTCGCGGCGGGAGCGAGGCGCGCTTCGGCGAGAGCGTAGGCGTAGTCGGTCGGGTGCGCGAGGGAGGCGGTGCGGGCGAGGGAGCGAGAGTCCGACGGAGAGAGAGGCGACTGAAGAAGAGCGTCGAAGTCGCGCGTGGCGGGGGTTGAAAGGAGGAACATGGAGACGAGCGCAGAGACGGAGGCGAAGACGGCGAGGAATTGGGGGAGTCGGCGCTTGGGCGATGAGCCCTCACCCTGTCCCTCTCCCCGCTCCGCGAGGCGAGGGGACGGGAAGGCGGGGCTCGATGATTGGCGGCCGAACGCGGTGCCTAGAAGTGCGCAGAATGGGAGGAGAACTCCGGGGGTTTCTAGGCCGAAGTCGAAGATGTTGTGGGCGAGGACGGCGACCAGGCCGGCCAGGAGCGAGGCTTCCACGCGGTCTCGGCGGGCCTCCCGCCAGAAGCGGCGGCCGACGAGCAGCAAGATCCCGAGCAATAGGATCGCGCCGGCAAAGCCGGTTTCGACGAGAATGCTGACGGGCTGGTTCTCGACGAACTGGAGCCAGACGGGCCAGTGCAGAGTTTTGTAGACGGGGTAGACACGGCTGAAAGCGGAAAGACCAATGCCCGCGGGGTGAGCGACGACCAGCGACAAGGCATCCTTAGCCACGAGTAGCTTCGAAAGATTGTCGCTGGCGGTGCCGTGGAATTCATCGACGATCTTGTCGCCGCCAAGCCCGATCGCGATGCCTACCACGACCACAAGTCCGAGCAGCATGCCCACGAATCGACTGCGATGAAGCGGCTCGCCCTGGTCGGACGCGGGCGCCAAGACGAACCAAATCAGCGCTCCGGTTCCCAAGGCGAGCACCGATCCGCGGGACAAGGTAGAGATGGCGCCTGCGGCGAGGACGGCGGCGATGAGTTTCCACACGCGCTGTCCATAGGTGGTGGTGCGTGCGAACGAGAAGGCCAGTGCGGCAAAGGCGGAGATTTCGAGGAACTCGGCCGTGTGGTTGGGATTGATGAACGGACCGACCAACAGCCCGCCGCTGGTTGAAAAGTGGCCGAAGATCTTGTCTTCCGCGGCGGCCCGATGGCCAAGCCCAATCGCGAGGGCGGCCAGGCCCGCGCTGGCAATCAGCCCGGGAGCGACGAAGCGAAGGCGACGGCCGCTTGCGACCACGAGTGCGGCGAGCGCCACGCACAGGGCGGCGGCCGCCTTTGCGAATTCGCCGTAGGTTTCGGGCGGATCCAGGCTGAGCGGTTGGGCCCCTTGCAGACCGGCGAGGGAGAGCAGCGCAGAGCCCTTCGGATCCAGCAACGCGCGCACGCCAGCGGGGATGGGAATGATTTGCACCGCCGCCGCCACCAGGAAGAACAACGGCAGCGCCACCGCCAACATGCTGCCAAGCTCGCCTCGAGAGCGACTTGCAAGCCATGCGGTGGAAAGGGCCAGCAGCCCAGCAACCACCAGCATGGCGAGAACCACGATCCTGTGGACTGCGCCGAGCGCGAGCGGCGCGCCCACGATGAGCAGGCCGAGGGGAATGGCGGTGACGAAGGTCGGAACGGTCCTGCTGGTCCCTCTCCCTTCGCGCCTCCGAGCTCGCCGTTGCTTTCTAGAAGACGCCCTGGCTGGATCCGCGGGCTCGGCCACCGATTGCGCGCCTCCTAGTCCTAGAACAGCCGTTCTTCTACAACTAGAATATCGCCAGGTTGCAAGACCACGTTCGGGGCGCGGCCCTCGCTGATGTCAGCGACGGGATAGTTCTTGCTTTGCACCGAGCCCTTGGCTTCCCGCCGCAACGTCACCGAGTTCTTCGAAGCGATGCCCGTGAATCCGCCTGCCGCGGCGATGGCATCCACGATGGTCATATTGGTGAAATACGGCACGGAGCCGGGCTTTTGGACTTGGCCAATGACGGAAACCTTGCGGCTGTTCCATTCCTTGACCATGACGGATACTTGCGGCTTCTTGAGGTAGCCGTCGGCGAGCTTGGACGCGATCAGCTCTTGCACCTCGCCGCTGCGCATGCCGGCGACGGACACGCGACCAACGAAGGGATAGTCAATCGTGCCGTCGGCGGCGACACGGTAGAGATCGGAAAGGTCCTTCTCGCCCAGCACGCGAACCTCGAATACGTCGTCGATGCCGAGGCGCTCTTCCGGAGTCAACTCGACCGCCTGGACGGTGCCGTCGGGGATCGGATCGCGTCTGGCACAGGCGAAGCCCGCAGACAGCAGCGCCATGGCAAGAAGGCTATGCCGAATGCGGCAGGTGTTGCCTTTGAGCTGCAAGGGGCTACGCATGGGAAGGGCAAAAAGTATAGTCGACGTGCCCGGTCGTGTCGAGCTGGGGTATTCCCAACGACGCATCGACCTGCGAATGCTACGGCTTCTGCCCGCGGCCGATCCCGAAGTAAACCAGCCCGGCGGCGCGGACCTCGGCAGGCTCCCAGATGTTGCGCCCGTCGAACACGGCCTTGCCGCGCATGAGGCCGGCCAGCCGGGTGAAGTTGGGCCGGCGGTAGTCGCGCCATTCGGTCATGAGCGCGAGAGCATCGGCGCCCTCGGCGCAGGTGTAGTTCGAGTCGACCAAGCGCACGCGCTCGCCTAGCAATTTGCGCACAGCCGGAATCGCCACCGGATCGGTGGCCACAACCTCGGCGCCTGCGGCCAAGAGGTCTTCGACCAACGTCAGCGCCGGAGCTTCGCGAATATCATCGGTGCCAGGCTTGAACGCGAGCCCCCACAAGGCTATGCGTTTGCCAGCTAGCTTGCCGTCGAAATGACGACGAATGTCGTCGGCCATTCGGTGCTTCTGCCGTTCGTTCACTGCGACCACGGCGGACAGGACTTGAAGATCGATGCCGGCTTCCTTGCCGGTGTTGATGGCGGCACGCAGATCCTTGGGGAAACAGCTGCCACCGAAGCCGACGCCAGCGTAGAGGAATTTGGTTCCGATGCGCGCGTCCGCTCCCAGTCCCTTGCGCACGTGCTCGATGTCGGCGCCAACCACGTCGCACAGATTGGCGAGCTCGTTCATGAACGAAATGCGCGTCGCCAGCATGGAGTTGGCGGCGTACTTGGTCAGCTCTGCGGAACAGCGATCCATGACCAACATGCGATCGCTCGAACGCGTGAACGGCGCGTACAAAGCCTGCAGTGTGGCGATGGCACGAGCATCGCTGGTGCCGACGATGATTCGGTCGGGCTTCATGAAGTCAGTGACTGCGTCGCCCTCTTTGAGAAACTCGGGATTGGAGGCGACCGCGAAATCGCCGCGCACGTGCTGGCGCATAATGGCCTCGATCTTGTCGCCGGTTCCCACCGGCACGGTGGACTTGGTCACGATGACGGCCCAGCCAGTGAGCGCCTTGGCGACGGTTTCCGCCGCGCGAAAAATGTAGCTGAGGTCGGCAGATCCATCCGCACGGGGCGGCGTGCCCACGGCCAAGAACACGACGTCGACACCGGCCACGGCGGCCGAAATGTCGGTCGTGAACGAAAGCCTGCCCTCGCTGGTGTTGTGCTTGATCAGACGGTCCAGGCCGGGCTCGTAGATGGGCACTTCTCCACGGTTGAGCATGTCGATCTTCGACACGTCGATGTCGGCACAAAGCACATCGTTGCCCATGTCGGCAAAACCAGCGCCGGCAACGAGGCCCACATATCCAGTTCCAATGACAGCTATCTTCATCGCTAAACCTTAGGTGCGGGAGAATCTAGCACGTTGCCGCTAGCGTTTCGCTTTGTCCCCGGCTGGACAACCCTCACGATGCCGAGGCATGGTAGGCGCCATGAGTGACAGCAAGGCGCAGGAGATCCGGGCGAAAATCTTGGACCTCGTCGAGGAATACCAGCGGCTGCGGGGCGAGCGAGCTCCGTTTGTTCCGGGAGAGTCGATGGTTCGCTACGCGGGACGCGTGTTCGGCCCACCCGAGCTGCGCAATGCTACCGACGCCGTGCTGGATTTCTGGCTGACCGCCGGACGCTTTTCGGAGGAGTTCGAAGGCCGACTGGGCGAGTTCTTGGGCCTCAGCGACGTCATGCTGGTCAACTCGGGCTCGTCGGCGAACTTGGTCGCGGTTAGCACGCTGACCTCGCCGCTTCTGGGCGACCGTCGGCTCAAGCCGGGCGACGAAGTCATCACGGTGGCCGCGGGTTTTCCGACGACCGTCGCTCCCATCGTGCAGAACCGATTGATTCCGGTCTTCGTCGACGTGGATCTGGGCGGCTACAACGCCCTGCCCGATCGCGTGGCCGAGGCCATCGGGCCGCGCACGCGCGCCATCGTCTTGGCGCATACGCTGGGAAACCCGTGGAATCTGGGCCGCATCGCCGCGCTCGCCAAGCAGCACAACCTGTGGCTCATCGAGGACAACTGCGATGCGCTGGGCTCGCGCTTCGGCGGCAAGCTGACCGGCACGTTCGGCGACCTGGCGACGTTTTCGTTCTATCCCGCCCACCACATCACGATGGGCGAAGGCGGCGCGGTGGCCACGAGCAACGAAACCCTGGCGCGTGCGGCGCGCTCGATCCGCGACTGGGGCCGCGATTGCTACTGCGCGGGTGGCGAGAACAACACCTGCGGCCGCCGTTTTTCGCAACAGCTCGGCACGCTGCCGGTGGGCTACGACCACAAATACGTCTACTCGCACATCGGCTACAACCTGAAGGCGACCGACATTCAAGCCGCCATCGGCTGCTCGCAGATGGATCGCCTGGACGGCTTCACGGCGGCGCGCAAGCGCAACCACGCCTACCTAAGCGAAGCGCTCCGGCCGTACGGCGATCGCTTGATTCTGCCGAAGGCCACCGAGGGCGCAGACCCGTCGTGGTTCGCCTTCGTCATCACCGTGCAGAAGGGCGCGGGCTTCACGCGCGAAAAGATCCTGGCCTATTTGCAGACCCGCAAGGTCGAGACGCGCAACCTGTTCAGCGGCAACCTGCTTCGCCATCCCGGCTTCATGAACATCGAACATCGGGTGGTGGGCGATTTGCAGAACACGGATCGCATCACGTCGGACACGTTTTTCATCGGCGTTTATCCCGGCTTGACCCAGGCCGAGCTCGACTACGTGGCGAGCGTGTTCAACGATTTCATGGCGCTCTGACGGATTCGCATCGTGGCCCAGCCGATCAAGCTTCGCGCTCGCGTCGACGTCATCGAGACCCATGCGCCGGACGTGCGCAGTTTCATTCTCGTGCCCGAGCGGCCGGCGCCGCGCTTTCGGCCGGGTCAGTTCCTGCACCTGGCGATCGATCCATTCGATCCGTCGCAACACTGGCCGGAGTCGCGCGTGTTCTCCATCGCCAGTCCGCCCGACGACCGCCAGCGTCTGCGTATCACGGTGTCCGCCCAAGGCAAATTCACTCAGCGCATGATGGCGCTCAAGGAGGGCGACCAGGTTTGGGTCAAGCTGCCCTACGGCGATTTCGTCATCCAGTCGGAAGAAAACGCGCCGGTCATCTTGATCGCCGGTGGAACCGGCATCACGCCGTTCGTGTCGTTCTTTGCGGGAGCGTCGAGCGCGGCGCCGGTGCGCGTGCTCTACGGCGCTCGGCGATCCGAGCTGCTCATTTATCGTGATGTGCTGAAGCAGGCCAAGGAGCGCTCGCCGAATCTCGCGTGGCAGGCTTTCGTCGAAGAAAACGCCGGCGAAAGTGAACGCCCGGGCAGACTGTCGGTCGAAGCGGCGCTGGAAGCCGCCCGCGCCACCGGCGCAGGCGACGCGGCGACATACTACATTTCTGGCCCGCCAGCGATGCTCGCGATGTTCCGAACCGGGCTCGCCGGCGCCGGCGTGCCGCCCGCGCGAATCCGCACCGACGCGTGGGACTGAGCAACTCATTGACCCACCCTTGTACGCCGTTTAGTGTTGCCGCCTAACGATGAAGACGATCATTTTGTGCGGCGGCATGGGAACGCGATTGCGCGAACAGACGGAATTTCGGCCCAAGCCCATGGTCGAGATCGGCGGGCGGCCGATCCTGTGGCACATCATGAAAATCTACGCCCACCACGGCTTTCGCGAGTTCGTGCTGTGTCTCGGCTATCGCGGCGACGTCATCCGCGAGTACTTCCTCAACTACGAAGCGATGAACAACGACTTCACCATCTCGCTCGGTCGTAAGCACCAGATCGTGCACCACGATGCGCACGACGAGCAGGACTACGAGGTGACGCTCGCCGAGACGGGCGCCAACGCCATGACCGGCGCACGGGTCAAGCGCGCGCAGCGCTACGTCGACGGCGATCGCTTCATGGTCACCTACGGCGACGGTTTGGCCGACGTTGATTTGCGCAAGGTCCTGGCCTTCCACCGCGAGCACGGCAAGCTGGCAACCATGACCACCATGGCGCCGACCTCGCGCTTCGGGATGCTGGACATGGATGCGTCGGGGAAGGTGACGTCCTTCATCGAGAAGCCGGTGATGGACGGACGTGCAAACGCCGGCTTCTTCGTGTTCGAGCGCCGCGTGTTCGACTACCTCAAGAGCGACGACGGCTGCATCCTCGAACAAGAGCCGCTGGAGAAGCTGGCTAGAGAAGGGCAGCTCATGGGCTATCGCCACGACGGGTTCTTCTTCGCCATGGATACCTTCCGCGAACACCAAAAGCTGAACGAGCTGTGGTCCAGCGGGAAGGCGCCGTGGAAAGTTTGGTGAGCGATCCGCTCCAGCTCTTGCCCGCGGCATTCGCTGGAAAATCCGTCTTCGTCACCGGACACACCGGTTTCAAGGGAGCCTGGCTTACCCTGTGGCTGACTCGTCTCGGCGCGCGGGTGACCGGTTACTCGCTGCCTCCGCCTACCCAGCCGAGCACCTTCGTCGCCGCCGGCGTACGCGAGGTGCTGGCCCAACACCACGAGGCTGACATTCGCGACGGCGCTCGCCTCGCAAAAGCCATGCACGCCGCCGCGCCCGATGTGGTCTTTCACTTGGCCGCGCAGCCACTGGTGCGCGCCAGCTACGCCGAGCCACGCGAAACCTTCGACGTGAATGTTATCGGCACGGCCAGCGTTCTCGATGCCGTGCGAGCGCTGGGACGTCCGTGCGCCGTCGTCATCATCACCAGCGACAAATGCTACGAGAACCGCGAGCAAGTCTTCGGCTATCGCGAAACCGATCCGATGGGCGGATTCGACCCGTACAGTGCCAGCAAGGGCGCGGCCGAAATTGTCGTGTCGTCGTATCGCCAGTCGTTCTTTCCCTCCCTTCCCGCCGAGCGCGAAGCGAGCCATGGCGTACGTCTGGCTTCAGCGCGTGCCGGCAACGTCATCGGCGGCGGTGACTGGGCGCAGGACCGCATCGTGGCGGACATCGCCCGCAACCTGAGCGCGGGCCACCCCGTGCCGGTGCGCAACCCGCGCGCCATTCGACCGTGGCAGCACGTGCTCGAGCCGCTCGGTGGATACCTCTTGCTGGCGGCGCGTATGCTCGCGGGACCGGACGGTGCCCGCCTGGCCGAGGCGTGGAACTTCGGCCCGTCGAGCGTCGAGTCGGTAACTGTTGGCCAGCTGGTCGATCTTTTCGTTTCAGCCTGGGGCAGCGGCAGCTGGAAAGACACCAGTACCCCTGGCCAAGTGCATGAGGCGCATCTGCTGCGACTAAGCATCGACAAGGCCGTCACCCTCCTTGGGTGGCGCCCGCGCTGGGCAGTACGCGAGACGGTGCAGCGAACAGCAACGTGGTACCGCACCTTCTACGAACGTGGCGAAGCCGACCGAACGCCGGGATTCATGCGCGAAAACTGCCTTCGCGACATCGCGGATTACGAGTCGTCGTAAGCGCACTCGGTAGACGCGCCCCGCCTTCGCCGCGCACGGACTTTGTCCGTACCGAATCGACTAAGTGGGATGGTATGGTACGCCTAAGAATCGCTTGCCATACCGCGAAGAAACGCGATGGCCGCGGGGATTTCAAATGAGCAAGTATCGCGTCGCAATTCTAGGTTCGGGAAATATCGGGACTGACCTCCTTGTAAAGGTGATCCGATCCCGTCACCTCGACCCGGTAGCCTTCGTGGGTAGGAGCTTCTCGTCGCAGGGAATGATCAAGGCCAGCTCGCTCGGCATTCCGTGTTCGGACCAAAGCATCAACTACTTCAAGAACAAGGCGGGCGCGATCGATCTGGTCTTCGACGCCACCTCTGCGAAGGATCATCTTGCCCACGCGCCCGTCCTGAAGGGACTGGGAATCCGGGTCATCGACCTAACGCCCGCGAAGGTGGGGCCGATGTGCGTACCCGCCGTCAACATGAAGCAATGCTTGGGGGAAATGAACCTTAACATGGTGACTTGCGGCGGGCAGGCGTCCATCCCCATCGCCTACGCCATCGGGCAAACCCAAAAGAACGTCGATTACGTCGAAGTGGTCTCCAGTATCGCATCGAAGAGCGCGGGACCCGCAACTCGCATCAACCTCGACGAATACATCGGCACCACCGAAAAAGGGATCCAGAAATTCTCGGGCGCCACTCGGACCAAGGCGATCTTGAACCTGAACCCGGCGAGCCCGTGCATCGACATGCAAACCACGGTATTCGCCAAGGTGAGCAACCCCGATATCGCAGCTCTCAAGGGCGTGCTCCTGCCCATCATCGAGAAGATCCGAGGGTACGTTCCCGGGTATCACCTCATCGTCGAGCCACAGGTCGAAAACGGCCGAATCGTCGTGATGGTCCGCGTCCGCGGACTCGGAGACTATCTGCCGGAATACGCCGGCAACCTGGATATCATCAATTGTGCCGCGCTCGCCATGGCCGAGGAATACGCGAAGGAGGGTCCATCATGAACCCGAAAGGCAAGAAGGTCCTCATCAGCGACCCCACCCTGCGGGATGGGAACCACGCGGTCATGCACCAACTCACCGCCGTGCAGATCGCTGCCTATTGCAAGGCTGCGGACGCTGCTGGCGTGCCCATCGTTGAGGTCGGCCACGGTAACGGGCTCGGGGCATCTTCCCTGCAAGTCGGCGAAGCCGCCGTCGACGACCGCACCATGCTCACGTGCGCCAGGGAAAACCTGAAGTCGAGCAAGCTCGGCATCCACGTCATCCCGGGCTTCGCCACCATCGAGCGGGACTTGAAGCCGGCTCTCGATTGGGGCGTGGACGTCATTCGCGTCGCTTCTCATTGCACGGAAGCGGACATCACCGAGCGCCATATCCGATTCGGTCGGGCCCAAGGAAAGACCGTCTTTGGCGTCCTCATGATGTCGCACATGGTGGAAGAAGACGTGCTCTTGGCGGAAGCCGCGAAAATGCAGGACTACGGCGCCGAGGCGGTCGTCCTCATGGACTCGGCGGGAAATGCCTTGCCCTCGGACGTCACCCGCAAGGTTGGGCACCTGGTCGCGAACCTTTCGATTTCGGTTGGATTCCACGCCCACAACAACCTGAACATGGCCATTGCCAATTCGCTCGCCGCACTCGAATCGGGCGCTGCGATTCTGGATGGTTGCGCCCGCGGCTTCGGGGCCGGCGCCGGCAACGCGCAATTGGAAGTGCTGGTGGCGGTGTTGCAGAGGATTGGCGTAGAGACGGGCATCGACCTTTACAAAATGCTCGATGCCGCCGACTTGGCCGAATCCAAGTTGATGAAGGAAATTCCCGTCATTCGATCCACCAGCGTGGTTAGCGGACTGGCCGGCGTGTTCTCCGGTTTCCTCAAGCCGGTTATGCGCGTGGCCAAGGAGCTCTCCCTCGATCCGAGAGATATCTTTTTCGAGCTGGGCAGGCGCAAGGTCGTAGCCGGACAGGAAGACATCATCATCGAAGTCGCCAACGAGCTTGTTGCGGCGAAGGGGAAATAAGATGAACGGGCAAGCGGCGGACATCGCACGAACGGATTGTGCGCGAGTTTTTCCTTCCGTTCTCGATCGGCTTGGCGGAATCGACGGCGCGAATTTGCTGGTGACCGGCGGGACGGGCTTCTTCGGCTCGTGGATTTGCGAGGCCGTCGCGTACCTCAACGAGGTCCACAACAAGAAGACGAAGCTTTATCTCGTCGCGCGGGACAAAGAGTGCTTCGAAACGCGGCTCGCCCATTTATCCACAAAGCCGTACGTGCACTTTATCCGCTGCGACGTGCGCAGCTTGGGCGAGATGCCCAAGGACGTGAACTACGTCATCCACGCCGCTTCGAACCCAGACTTCCGTTTTCATTCGTCCAACCCGATCGAAACGATGACGACGATCTCGGAAGGAACCCAAGCCGTCCTGCGCGCCGTGGATCGCGTTTCCGATCTGCGGATGTTCCTGAACATTAGCTCGTCCTCGGTGTATTCGACTCAGGCGGGAATGCAGCCCATCCCGGAATCGTTCGAGGGGCTTCCACTGTCCGCTATCGGCCGCCATCCCTTCGCCGAGGCCAAGCGCTACGCCGAGGCCTTGTGCGCCTCGGCCCGCAGCGCGGCCCGCATTCCGATCGTCACGGTTCGGCCCTTCACCTTCCTCGGCGCGTACCAGGACATCGACGCACCCTGGGCCATCAACAACTTCGTGCGCGATGCCTTGGCCAAGCGGCCCATCCGTCTGCTCGGCGACGGACAGACCGTGCGGAGCTTCATGTACGGCGCGGATCTCGCCGCGTGGCTGCTGGTCATCCTCTTGCGCGCCAAGAGTGGCCAGACCTACAACGTCGGCAGCGACACCGGCTATCCTCTGCTCGAGGTCGCCCGCAAGGTCGCCGCGCGCGCAGAGCCCACCCCCGATGTAGTGACCAACGCCTCGCTCACCGGATCGGTGCCCAACTCGTTTTTGGTGCCGGACACGACCGCGGCCAAGCGTGATTTCGGACTCGAGCCTTACACCTCGCTGGATCTTGCCATCGAGCGAACCATCGCCTGGTACAAGCGCCGGTCGGAAGGCTAAGACGCCGAAAATCCAGCAACAGCTCAAGCAACAAAAGGGAACGGTACGATGGGCGATCGGATCAAGATCAGCGACGCGATTGCGAATTTCCTGAAGGAGAAAGGAATTCGCCACGTCTTCGGCATCGTGGGCGCGGCCAATTCGCATATTTTCGATTCGATTTTCAGGCTCGGCTACACGGAGATTGTCTGTGTCCACCACGAGCAAGCCGCCACCATGGCCATGCAGACCTACTACCGTACCTGCGGGAAGATCACTGCGGCCATCGTAACGGCCGGCGGGGGAAGCACCAACGCAGTAACCGGCGTGGTGAGCGCCTGGGCCGATTCCATCCCGGGCGTGGTGATTTCCGGCCAGGAGAACACCAAGTTCATCGACAAGATGCAGGGCATGCGCATGTGGGGCATCCAGGGCTACGACAGCACCCACATGGTCGAGAAAGTAACGAAATACGCGGTCAGGGTGATGAAGGCCGAGCGCGGGGTCTACGAGCTGGCCAAGGCCTATGCCATCGCCGGCAGCGGGCGGCCAGGCCCGGTGTGGGTCGATTACCCCATGGATATCCAAGGCAGTGTCATCCCTGCCGAGACGCTGCTTGCGTACGACGAGGCTCCCTCCACGCCGGTGGCGCCCACGTCGGGCCAGGTGCGCGAGGTGCTGAGCGCGATCAAGGAAGCCAAGCGGCCGGTGCTGTGGATTGGCAACGGCATCCGACTAGCGGGCGCCGAATCCAAGGTGAAGAACTTGCTGTCGCTCTTGCCCTTCCCGACGCTTACCGCTTGGGCCGGCCTCGATCTGCTCGAAACCGATCACCCGCTGAGCCATGGACACGCGGGCAACTACGGCAACCGTAGCGCCAACTTCGTCGCCCAGAACTCCGACTTGATCATCGCCATCGGCACGCGCCTTTCCATTCCGATGGTGGGCTACGAGCACGCCGAGTTCGCTCGCGCGGCGAAAGTCATCATGGTCGACACGGATGAGACGGAGCTCGCGAAGCTTGCCGACAAGCTGGCTATCGCCATTCGCGCGGACGCGGGACGATTCATCGATGAGCTCTTGGAGACGGCCAGACGGGAGCGCTTCGTGGCGCCGGACATCGCCCCATGGCTTGCCCGCTGCGATGACTACCGAAAGAAATATCCCTTGGTTGGACCCGAGCACGCCGACAAAAACGGCTTCATCAACTCGTACCGTTTCATCGATCGCCTGTGCGACCACTTCAAGCGCGACCAGATCGTCACCACCGACATGGGCACCGCGCTCCTGTCGGGACACGAAGCCATCCGCTTGAAAGCGGGGCAGCGGATCATGACCTCGACCGGCCTCGGCGAAATGGGCTATGGGCTGCCCGCCGCCATGGGCGCGTCCTTCGCGCGCAACCGAGGTGAGGTGCTGTGCCTCAACTGCGACGGCGGAATGATGATGAACCTGCAGGAGTTGCAGACCGTGGTCCATCACCGCCTGCCCATCAAGATCGTCGTGTTCACCAACGACGGCTATTTGATGATCAAGCACACGCAGAAAAATCTCTTTGGGGGCAAGTATTCCGGGTCGACGAAGGAATCGGGCGTCAGCTGTCCGGACTTCTCCAAGATCGCCCAAGCCTTCGATCTGCCGTATTACCGAATCAAGACTTGGGAAGATTTCGATGCCGTCATCGGCCAAGTCCAAGCGGCGAGCTCCGCCTTGATTTGCGAGGTCTTCATGGATCCCGAGCAGGGCTTCTATCCCAAGCTGGGCCTGGCGATAGGACCAGGCGGCAAGATCGTCTCACCGCCGCTCGAAGATCTTTCGCCGCTGCTGCCCCGCGAAGAGCTCCGAGAGAACATGATTATCGGTATGCACCCGAAGTCCGAGGGGCTTGGTTGAGTGGTCCAAAGGTAGCGATCCTCGGCGCGACCAGCCACGTCGCCAAGAACCTCGTCGCTGGAATGATCAGCACGAATCAGCTCTCTCTTTTTGCCCGCTCGACCGAAAAGGTCACCGCATTTCTGAGCAGCCAAGGAATGAACGCCGGCACCACGGAAGTGCTCGCGCTCGATTCCTTCGGCGAGCAAGCCACACCCTTGGATGCAGTCATCAACTGCGTCGGATTCGGAACGCCGGAAAAGGTTCGCTCCCAGGGAGCAGATATCTTCGCGGTGACCGAGCGCTACGACAACCTCATCCTCGGCTACCTCGCCCGGCATCCGTCGACCGTGTACGTGAATTTCAGCAGTGGCGCCGTCTACGGCACCGACTCGCAGCAACCTGTCGATAGGAACGCCGAGTTTCGCCTACGGCTCGATTCGATCACCGTCGCCGATGCCTACCGCATCGCCAAGTTGGGCTCGGAAGCGAAGCATCGGTCCTGGGTGGGACGCTCGATCATCGACCTGCGGTTGTTCAGTTTCTTCAGCCGGCACATCGACGTGACATCTTCCTACCTGGTCACCGAAATGGTCCGGGCGATCCAGCACGGCGTCGAATTCGTCACGAACGACGTCGAAATCGTGCGGGACTATGTGCATCCCGACGACCTCTGCGATCTCGTCAGCCGGTGCGTCCAGTCCAAGGGCATCAATCGGCCGTTCGACGTTTACTCGAGCCGACCTTGCAGGAAGAGCGAAATTATTCGCGCGTTTCAGGAAAGATTCGGACTGAAAGTGAGGATGGTGGAGGAGCCGGTGAAAGTCTCGCCTACGGGTGTGAAGAGTTGCTATTCGTCGAACAACCACGAAGCCGAAGCGGCCCTGGGCTATGTCCCGCGCCATTCGTCCCTCGATAGCCTGCTGGACGAGGCCGGAGCACTCTTGTCCGCACGAGAGTGACTTCGATCAGCGCTCGCCGGGATTGGTCAGATTGACCCGGTCTCTTTCGACCACCATGGGACGTTTGCGAACTTGCGAGTGGATAGCGCCAATGTATTCGCCGAGCACGCCGATAAACAGCAGCTGCACCCCAGAGAAGAAGAAAAGCGCGACGATCAACGTCGCAATACCAGGCTGCGCCGGCTTCACTTGGTGGGCGAAGTAGTCATAGAGCGTGATCAGCAGGCTGACGAAACCGTACAGCAAGCTCGCACAGGAAAGGATGACCCCACCGAGCAGGCACGCTCGCAACGGGACGTTGGTAAAACTGACGAGCCCGTTGAGCCCTTCGTCCACCAGATGGTAGAGGCGATTCTTGGAAATTCCACGAGCGCGCGCCTTCCAGGTGTAGGCGATGCCCGTGGACTTGAAGCCGCAGCTTGCGACCATGCCGCGCAGGTACGGGTAGTAGTCTTCGAACTTCCGGAGCGCCTTGATGACCACCCGATCCACGAGCTGGAATTCTCCAACGTCCGCGGGAATGTCGACCTGTGCCCAATTCTTGACGAGGCGATAGTAGCGATGGCGGATGAACCGCATCACCGGCCCTTCTTCTCGATTCGCGCGAATTCCGTAGGTGATGTGGTACCCGGCCTCCCATTGCTTCACCATCTGCGGAATCAGCTCCGGGGGATCCTGCAAATCCGCCGGCATGAAGAGCACCACGGCATCGCCAGACGCAGCCATGACCCCATTGAAGGTCGAACGAGAAGGGCCGAAATTGCGCGCATTGAAGATCAGCTTCACGCGCGAATCCTTTGCCGCTAACTTGCGCAAGACTTCTTCGGTGTGATCCTTCGAAGCGTTGTCACAGAAAATGTGCTCGTAGTCGTAGCCGGGCAACTCAGTTTCGAAGATCCGCCGGACAGCTTCGTAGCATGGCTCGACATTGTCCTCTTCGTTGAAGCAAGGGGTGACGATGCTGATGAGCTTGCGTGGGGTCGGATTTTCCATCATGCAGCCGTGGCGGGGCAGTTTAGTCCATCCCCAGGCGTTAGCGGCAAGATTTGCCACCCGCTCGTGAACGGTCGCCGTGCCCGAATTCCCAACTTTCCGTCGGGTGCCTACCTGTGCAATTCTCTATGCGAGGTCATCGTGCAAGTCACCGTCGTCGTCCCTTGCTACAACGAAGAAGCCACGGTTTTGCGATTGGTGGAAAGCGTCCTCGCGGCGCCTTTCGACAAGGAGCTCGTCCTCGTGGACGATGGCTCGACCGATGGCACACGCAGAGTTCTGGAGGAGCAGGTCTCCAAGCTACCGAACGTGCGCGTGTTTTTTCAGGACAAGAACCGAGGTAAGGGCGCAGCTTTGCGGCGCGGGTTCGCGGAGGCACGCGGCGAAATCGTCGTGATCCAGGACGCCGACCTCGAATACGACCCGAAGGAGATTCCTACTATCGTTGCGCCCATCGTCGCAGGCGACGCCGATGTGGTCTACGGATCGCGTTTTCTCGGTGGTCCGCATCGCGTGCTCTACTTTTGGCACTCGGTAGGCAACAACATTCTCACGCTGTTTTCCAACATGGTTTCCGATCTGAACCTGACCGACATGGAAACCTGCTACAAGGCATTCCGCCGCGAGGTGATTCAATCGCTCCTGCTGGAGGAAGATCGCTTCGGCTTCGAGCCGGAAGTCACCATCAAGCTGTCGCGCCAGAAGGGCGTGCGCATCTACGAGGTTCCGATTTCGTATCGCGGGCGCACCTACGACGAGGGCAAAAAGGTGGGCGTCAAGGACGGCTTCCGCGCGCTCTGGTGCCTGGCCAAGTACGGCCTTTTCAAAAAATAGAGCGCATCCCGTAGTAAAGAATTCCGTACCACTCGCGAAGCGCGTACTCGGTCTTCTGCAGAGACTCTCCCCGCGGCAGAAAATCGAGCACGGTCAGCCGTTCGTTGGGATCCATTTGGTAGTCGACGGGGAAGGGTACGAAGTGGACACCTGCCTTTTGAAACAGGCGCGCAGCACGCGGCATGTGCCAGGCAGAGGTGACCAAGATGATGGTGGACCAGCCGCGCGCGCGCATCAGGTCGCGCACCGTGCGCGCTTCGTCGGCGGTATTGCCGACTTCGCTCGTCACGAGGACGTGATCCGCAGGCACGCCACAAGCGATCGCTGCGCGCTTGCTCGCCTCGCCTTCCACTTCCGTTTGTCGAGACCAAGGAATGCGACCGCCGGTGAAAACCAACCACTCGGCCTTTTTCTTCTGCCAAAGAGCAATGCCGGCCTCCAGCCGCTCGCTGGCTTCACCCATGTTGGGAACGTATCCGTCGCCTGCTGACGGCACTGCCGGACCAAAGATTCCGCCGAGCGGGACGATGGCATCGGCGTGCTCGACCCGGTCGAGGGGAACCGCGGGATATTTCCTTTCCAGCCGGCCAAACAAGGTCCTGTCCACGACAGGCATACTGCTCACGTAAAGCAGCACCAGGGCTAGGGCGACCGGCCAGCGCTTTCGACGTAGCAGACCCACGAGCGCCAGTGCCATGACCACGCCCAATGGCAGGACGAAGATGGGCAGTAGCTTGGCGAGGAACAGCATGGACAAAAGCGATCCTAAACGGAAGCGACGGCCATCTTACCGTACAGGGCGCGCGCAGCTACAACGCAACCGGCGCACCATCGCTCTCCAGCGACTTCTGTGCCGCCTCGAGCACGCGCACAACCCGCAAGGCGGAATGCCCGTCCGTGAGCGGGCGCTTCCCGTCGCGTACGCACTCGATGAAGTGAAGGCACTCGCGCTCCAGCGGCTCGGCCATGGGCACTTGCGGAATGTGGATGTCACCGTTGCGAATCGAAAGAAACTGCGCGTATTCCGTGAAGGTCGGCGGGCGATCCACGCCCTTGTCGTAGATGCGGATCTTTTCCACCGGGTGTACGTCGTCGAACTCGACCATCTTCTGCGATCCGACGATCGTGAGGCGACGTTCCTTGCGCGGATCGAGCCAAGAGACCTGAATCTGGGCGCTGACGCCGCTGCGAAAGCGCAGATTGACGAACACCACGTCCTCGATGCGGCTTTGCAGGTAGGTACCACCGCGCGCGCTGACCGATTCGGGCTCGTCGGAGAGCAAATACTCGATCATGGAAACGTCGTGCGGTGCCAGGCTCCACAGCGCGTTTTCGTCCTGACGAACGCGGCCGAGGTTCACGCGCAAGGCATAGATGTAGAAGATGCGCCCGAGCTCGCCCTTGTCGATCATTGCCTTTAATTTTTCGACGGCGGGATGGAAGAGCATCAAATGGCCGACCATCAACGAGCGCTTGTGGGTTTCCGCCGCCGCCACCACCGCGTGCGCGTCGGCCGCGGAAAGGGCCAGCGGTTTTTCCACGAAGACGTGCTTGCCTGCATTCAGCGCCGCGCGCGCCTGCTCGGCGTGGTCCCGCGCCGGCGTGGCCAAGACCACCGCATCCACATCTGCCGCGGAGAGGGCGTCACCAAGGTCGGCACCAAAACGTGCACGCGGCGCCAGCGACCGTGCACGGTCGAGCGCAGCATCGGAGCTGTCACACACCATGACCAGCTCGGCACCTTTGATGCGGCTCATGGCGCGCACATGGTTGATGCCCCAAGCGCCTGCTCCGACGACGGCGATGCGAACCCTATCAACCATGTCAGCTCCTTTGGCGGTAGAAGGTAGCGATTTGCTCGACGACGAAGGCCTGCTGCGCTTCCGACAGCTCTGCGTAGATCGGCAGCGCCAAGGTTTCTCGCGTGGCTGCTTCGGCGTGCGGGAACGCGCCGGGTTTGTAGCCAAGGTGGGCGAAGCAAGGCTGAAGGTGGAGCGCAAGGGGGTAGTAGATTTCGGTGCCGATACCGCTGCCCGTCAGGTGCTCGCGCAGGCGATCGCGCAGAGGCGCGCGAATGACGAATTGGTTGTAGATGTGGCCGGGCACGTCGAGGGGGAGGGCGAGCTCAGAGGGAATTCCAGTCGTGGTCGCGAACAGCGCACGGTAGCGGTCGGCGTTGGCCCGACGGGCCGCCGTCCATTCGGCCAGCCTGCCGAGTTTCACGCGCAAGATGGCGGCTTGAAGAGCGTCCAGACGGAAGTTGCCACCAACGAAATGGTGAACGTACTTCGGCTTGCTGCCGTGGGCGCGCAAAACGGCGACTCTGTCGGCGAAGGCGTCGTCGTCGGTGAGCAAGGCACCGCCGTCGCCCATGGCACCGAGATTCTTCGACGGAAAGAACGAGAGGCAGCTGGCGATGCCCGTGACCTTGCACGCAGCGATGGCTTGTGCCGCGTCCTCGACGCTGGGAACCGCGACCCGGGGAAGCGAGGCCGGACGACCAAAGAGATGGACCGGAATGAGGGCGCGTGTCTTGGAGCCGCACGCGGCTGCTGCCGCCGCTGGATTCAGATTGAAGCTCGCGGGATCGATATCGGCAAAGACTGGACGCGCGCCCAGACGCGCGATGCACCCGACGGTCGCGTAGAAGGAATAGGGCGTGGTCACGACTTCGTCGCCCGGCCCCACCCCAAGCGCCATGAGCGCGACCAAGAGAGCATCCGTTCCCGACGAGAGCCCAACCGCGCGCCTTGTACCGACAGCTGCGGCCAGCTCGCGCTCGAAGGCTTCTACCTCGGGTCCTAGGATGAAGGCGCCGCCGTCGACGATGCGCTCGATGGCGGCAAGGATCGCCGAGCGCAGCGGGGCGTTCTGTGCCTTCACGTCGAGGAGGGGAACTTTCACGGAGTTGCCTCCGGCACGAGGCTGACGCTGCCGTTGGTGTCAGTCACCTCGGCGTAGCCCTGGCCGCAGGCACTGCATCGAGGCGCCCTATCAGGCGAAAGGCGCACGCCGCAGCGACAAATCCAACCCACGACCTGGCCGGGAACGCCCATGACAAGACTGTAGGCGGGCACGTCCTTGGTCACGACAGCGCCCGCAGCGACGAACGCGAAGACGCCGATGCGGTGGCCACAGACCACGGTTGCGTTGGCGCCGATGGAAGCACCACGCTCGATCACGGTCGTGCGGTACTCATGCTTGCGCTCGATGAAGGCGCGCGGGTTGTTGACGTTGGTAAACACCACCGAGGGCGCCACGAAGACGGCGTCCTCCAGAACGACGTCATCGTAGATCGAAACGTTGTTCTGGATCTTGCAGCCATCGCCGATCACTGCTCGGCTTGCGACGTAGACGTTCTGGCCGAGCACGCAACGCTCGCCGATACGAGCGCCGGCCATGACATGGCAGAAGTGCCAGATGCGCGTGCCGTCGCCGATCGTCGCTGGCTGGTCGATGACGGCCGTCGCGTGGGCCCAGAAGCGCTCCCCAACTTGCATCGACAACCAGTGTACACCAGGCCAAGAATCGAGGCGCGCGCCCGCCTGGACGACCGCGGTCGAAGCCGAAGGCCTAGTACATCAAGCCGAGACGGAAGAGCAAGACGTGCTTTGTGTAGTCGAGCGGCGAGCTTGCAAGCGGGCCGGTGCCTACGGTGGTCGTGCGGTTGAGGTTGAGCGAATAGCTCGCGCCCGCCTGGAAGAACTTACCGATCATGTAGTCGATAGCGACGCCGCCCATCACGTAGTTGTCAACGCGACCACTGCCGCCGCCGAAGCGACGATTTTCGAACCGACCGAACAGATACGTGACCACCCGGCTGGCCACCATCTGCTGGAAGGCACCGTAGATGGCATCCATGTCGTAGTAGCCGCCCAGGAAGGGTGAATTCACGAAGTCGTGGTGGTAGCCGAGGCCAGCCCGGCTGAGCAACGACATCGTGTAGTTGACCTCCGCAAGAATACCGACATTGCCGAAGCCGGTCGGAGCATCGCCCGAAGAGTAAAAGGCGTTGTTGTATCCAGCGGCAAGATTGACCGCGAGCTTTTCGGTCAAGAGACCGCGCAAACCGAGCAGGGTGCGAAGAGGATAGGACGGATGATTGCCCGAGTTCGAATTGAGGTACGTGATGGCACCCTGGGCAACCTGAGCATAGATCGTCGTGCGCGGCAGCCACCGCCAGCCGATATCCAAGACGCCTTCGTTGCCCATATTGCTTCCGCTGTCGTAGCTGCCCTCATACTTGTCGATGAGGTTGGTGTAGCGAAGCATCACACGCAATCGACCGCCACCGGGCGCAAACTTGAGACTCGCCGAGGCCATATTGTCGTCGCGGGTAATGGGGGCGCCCGGCGCATAGGGCGCTTGTTGATAACGACTGAAAGTCTCCGAGAGGGCGAGGCTGAGCGTCTGCCCGCTAGAGAACTCGGCGCTGCCTCCGACGCTGGGATTGAGCGCATCCTGTTGCGTGATCGTACTGTCGTTGGTTAGGTATTCCCGCCAATCCAGCATGGCGTAGAGGTCGTAGTAGGTTCCCCCAGGAATGCTCCCGTCGCGCTCGGCATTGGTGATTTCCAATCGTGGACTAACGTGCAGAACGGCAGAAGTTTGCTGGCCCCCGCTGTAAAAGACGTTGCTGTCGTAGCCGATGTCAGCGAAGACCCCGGCATGCAGGATGGCCTCATCGCCAAGCTTGAGCCCGGAAGCGACCCCCTTCGAGCTGAGGTACCTTCCAGCGCCCACCGACATCGATTCGAGCGACGCCGATGGAGTCGAGCTCGTGAGCAGCAGCTGCGCCCGTGCTGCCGAGCTCGCTGCCGTGGCAGCGCAGAAGGCAAAAACTAGTGGCCGAAGTCTCATGAGTTTCCGTTTAGGTAGAGCTAGTTCCTTCGATGTCCGGTTTCAATCCTGGTTGCCAGAGCGAGCTTATCGAAACGGGCTCGCGACGGTGGGACGTTCAACAATTGAAATGGGCGGCGCTGCGGGCGTCGGCTGATCGACGGTGGAGTCCAACCCGGCCGGGGACTCTACCACCAGTTTGGTGTGCCCAACGTAACTCGTTTCAGCGCCGACACAAGCATCGGCCTCCGTGCGGAGCACTTGTGCCTTTTGGTTGATGATGGTGATGCGCGTGTACTCGTGCAACTCGGCGCTCTCATCGTTGCGAGACACGTCGTCCTGCAAGGCCTGCAGTGACTGATCCATGATATTGCCGTTCACCCTTACCTGGGTGAGCTTGTCGAGGAGGCAATTCAGGCGAATCACGTCCTTTTCGGCTCTGGCCTGATCCGCCTGCACCTTGACCTGCAGGGCGATGGATTCCATCTGCCGTCGGTATTCGCGTCCCTGATCGAGCATCTCGACGCCGGTAATGGTGGACTTCTGATCCAGCAGTTGCGGCGCCGGTGCGGGAGCCGGTGCTGGTGCAGGGGCTGCCGCGGGCGCCGGTGCTTGCTCGTCCTGCGCATGAGCGAGACCGACCGGAGTTACCAGCAACAACAACCACAAGACTCGAAACGCCCTAAACATTCTTAACCTCGCCAATAAAGTGGATGCGTCCTGTTGCCGACGCGAGATGCAATAAACGCTCCGGAAGCTCTGAAATATACGGCCTAGATAAACGGCGTGTCAACTCGACCTCCGCATTTACTGAGATGCTTGAAATACGAATGGGTACACGACATCGACCGATCCGCCGGACGGTGCCGGGAATCGCCATCGAGTTACGAGGCCTTTGATGCATGACGAAACTTCGGAGTCGCCCATGCTGTCTTCCTCGATCTCGACTGCAGAAACCGTGCCTGCTGCAGTAATGGTCCAGCGGACCTTGACCTTGCCGCTGAGATTCGGGTTGCGTTTCAGGGCGCGCTCGTAGCAAGCCTTGATGGCGCCGATGCGCGTGCGCACCTCCTTCGATACCAGCGACGGATCCAACTCTCCGTCGACGGCTGGCGCCTCGCTCTTCACGATGCCGGTGATTCGTTTTTCGGTCAGTCCAGCGCCGGTATCGCCACCCGCAATGGAGCCAGCACCGCGGAGACCGGAAATGTTTGCTACTTTGCCGGAACCACCCGTTCCTGTCTTTACCCCGCGCAGAGCAGCATCGCCCGTCGCAACGGTTAGCCCGCCAACACCTTGAAAAGCCTTTTCTTGGTCACGGTCGACGTCGCCCTTTCCGAGCACGTCGGCAATCGATCCTGAGCCGTCGGCCTTGGCGCCGAGTAGCTTGAGAATGCCAGTGTTGCGGACCTGCTCGGCCAAGCGCGCCCGCCGTTCCGCATCGAGCCGCGCCTTTTCCTCGGCGGTAATTTCTTTCTTGGGCGCTTTGTTGGCAGCCGTTCCAGAGGGCTTCTTCTCGGCAGACTTCTTGTCGTCCTCTTTCTTATCGTCCTTGACCGCGTTGTCCTTGGGTGGCTCGGGTGGTTTCGCCTTCACCACCATCTGCACGAAGCGATCAGGAATCTCCTCCAAGTCCGGTTTGCGCGGCCAATCGACACTGCGCAGGTAGATGACGAAAACCAGGTGAGCCAGAAAAGAAGCCGTGGCGATACCGGTGTACACCCAATCCATGCCGGTAAAGAACGAGCCTCGCACGGACGCGGGTAGTTGCGGCCGCGGTTGAGGCGGCGGCGGCGTTACGAACTGAAAGAGGATGCTGAGGTCGCCGACGGTGACCTTGCCGCGGGAACGCTCGTCGAGAAGGTATCGGGCGCTCGCGCCGTGCTTGCGTACGCGGCCAGCTTGCTTGAGCTGAGCCAGCGAGACGACTTCATTCCCGACCGCAATTCGCGCATCCATCCCGTCAGCGAAGTGGGCGATGTAGCCACGGGGATTTGCTTCGAAAAGCAGCCACTGCTTGGGCAGCGCTTCGGACGGCACGGCGAAGGTGGCCTTGGACGACCAGCCGATGCTGATGTTATCGCGCTTGCGAATGAGCCGCTCCTCAACGATGCGGCCGCCCTGAACGATACCGATGCGGAGAATGCGCGGTTTGGCCGCTCCGGTTCCGCCGGTCTTCGCACTTAGGGCCGCTTGCTGGGTCGCCATGAAGTCGTTTCCTCGTAGTTAGTCTGTCTAGAAAGGCGCTTTCGTCACGCTGTCCAGGATTTTAGGCACGAACTCCTGCTTCAGCTCGTGCCAGTCGTAGTTTATGCTGGATTTTTGAAGCACGTAGAATGCTTCAGGTTTTTGTATCTTTCCTTCGATGACGATTTCGCCTTCGATCTTGTAGACCTTCTTTCCGCCGGCGCCACGCTCGACCTTGACCTTGGTTTGGTCGTCGCCGGCGTCTGCGGACGCAGCGTCTGCGTTGGTCGGCTCGCCCTTGGCCGGCTCAGCTTTTGCGGGCGGGGCCTTTGCGGGGGACGTGGCGGGTTTCTTACCCTGCGCCTGCGCAAGCGAAGCAGACAGCAGAACCACTAGCGCGCCGATCGAGACCAGCGCGATTCGCTGCTTGGAAGAGGAAGCCTTGGTCATGGTCGACTCGGTGCTGGGGCTGGTCCCGCCGTGCGCGCTGGGGGCGTGGGCCAGCCAGAGGGTGGCGTTTGCGCGCCTGGGTAAGTTGTTGGAGCCGCCGGGTATCCGCCCGAATTGCTGGGAGCGGCAGGATAGCCTGCGGGTGCAGCACCGGGAGCAGGGGGCGGGGCGGCCGGCTTCTTGGCGTCGTCGGCAGCCTTCTTGGCGGCGCGCTGGCGGTCGCGCTCTTCTTGCTTCTTCTGGCGGTCGATGCGCTTCTGCTCTTTCTTGACGTCTTCCTGTGCCTCGTTGAGATAGGCGTCCGCTTCGGGAGGCACGGACTGGCCCGCGCCGGTCACCATCTGCTTGTACTGCTGCAGATAGTTGATGGCGGTATTCAGCTTCGCCGTGGTGTCCATGTTGGGCATCTTCTCGGCGTCGAGAAAGAGAATACCGAGGTTGTAGACAGCGTCCGCGTAGCGTGGAAATAGCGCGAGCGCTTGCTTGTATTCGGCCAGCGCCTTGTCGTATTGCTTGACCCCGCGGTAGGCACTGCCCAAGTTCAAATGTGCCTTGGTGAAGGTTGGCTGCAGTTGCACCGAGCGCTCGAGGACGGGTACCGCCTCGCGGTAGTTCTTGACGACCAAGTACTGCGCGCCGAGGTTGTTCCACAGGATCGCGTTGTCGGGCCTCGCCTCGGTAGCCTTCTTGAACTGCTCGATGGCGCCGGGCGTGTTCTTCTTGTCGATCTCCATGAAAGCCAGCATCTGGTAGATCTCCGAGCGCTCGGCCTCGCTGGCGCCCGCGTTCTTCATCATGTCGCCGAGGGTGCGCACCCACTCGTTCTTGCCGAGCTTGAAGTAGGCCTTGGCCATGATGAGCATGGCTGGCGTGTAGCGTTCGTTCTTGTTCAGCGCGGCTTTGGCCTGAACCACTGCGCCCTGGTAGTTGCGCGCATCGTAGAGCTTTTGAGCGGACTTCACCTCGTCAGTGGGAATTACGGCCGGAGGCGGCTCACGCCGCTTGCGTACACCCGGCATGGGCGCGTCCGCCGCCAGGGCGACCGTGGGCAAAGCGACCGAACTCGCCACCGCGAGGGCGAGAATTCGCACGCGCGCACCCCCGAACATGGTCGCCAGTTGTGTCGTCTTCATGGCCGCCCGCATCCTCATGGGTACTCCACCCCGATCCGTTCGTCTTTGATGAAGGGGAACTCGTCCGGCAGGTACTTCGACAAATTCTCCCGTGCCTTCTTGACGTAGTCGTTGGTCACGCCGAGGTCGGCCGCACGGTCGAGGGTTGCTTTCCACTGCTTCTTGGCTTCGTCTTCGACCGGCGTAACGAACTGGTAGATGGCGTCCTTGTATTCGGTCTCGGCGACGCCGCACAAGCTGGGATCCGCCTTGCATGCTTTCTTCGAGAGCTTCTTCACTTCATCGGGCGGATTGTCTGCCGCCTTCACCAGCTTCTGGGCAAACTCGTAGAAGATGTCGCCGCGCCGGAGGAATGAGGCCAGCGTCCAGTTGGCGTCCTTGTAGTCCCAGATTTTAGCGTACTCTTCCTGCAACGCCTTGGCCTCGGCGGTGAAAGCGTCGAAGACCTTGCGCACCTGCTTGGGGTCGCTGGTGAAGTGGAGTTGCTTGGCCTGGAAGGCCTTGAACTTCTCTTCGAGGATCAGGTAGTCGGCCTTGGCGGCCGCGGCGGCGGCAGGCGTGGCAGGCGGCAGACGGCGGGCGATGAACTCGTCGCGCACCTGCTTGTACGCAGCAACCACCGCCTTCTTGTCGCGTGCTTGCTCGGCCAACGTGGCGAGCTGGAGATAGGATTTGACGACGTACTCACCGGCGGGCGGCTGCTTGCTGTAGCGTTTGATGAGCTCGTGCAAACAGGACACCTGGCGAGCCGTATCCAGCGCTTTCTCGTAGGCCGTGCAAGCGAACGCATAGGCCTGCGCCGACTCGGCCGGCTTGTCGGCGATGTTGTCCGCGTACTTCTTGTAAAGCTCCGCCGCGCGGGCGTACTGCTGGTCGTTGTCGAGCAGCTGCGCAGCAATGCCGAGCGCCTCTTTGCGGTGCTCGTAGGTTGCGAACTTGGGATCCGTCGCAACCTTCAGGTAGCCACCGACGGCCTTCTCGAACTCGAAGAAGCGGAACTGGTTGCGGGCGGAGTTCCAGACAGCGTCTTTCGCCAGCGCAGAATCCGGATAGTCACGCGCCAATCGCTCGTAGCACTTGGTGGCTTCGCCGTACTTGTAGATCTTTTCGTAGATCACGCAGGCGTTGTTCAAGTTCGAGGGCGCGTCCTGATCCTTGGGATTAGCTGCAATCAGATCCATGAGGTCGAGTGCCAGGCCTTCGTCGAGGTCGGTACCCGTCTTGCTGCGTGGACCGCCCGGCCCGGGCGCCTTGCCGCCAGTAGAAGCAACCTGGGCAGTGCTTGCCGTGCCGGTGACCACCGCGATACCGCCGGCGCCTTCGCGACACTGAACCAGCTGCCTGCTCGTGCCCTTCTCTTCGTTTTCGAGAGCGATATCGAGGCGCTTCTTGATGACCGTCGTCTTGACCGAGGCCTTGATGTCCTGGATGCGCGCCAGGTACGGCTTGGCTTGCGGCGCTTTGCTGCACGGCGAGTCCGAGAACTTGTCCACGACCTGCAACAAGCGACCGAGAGCACAGTCCTTGGCCTCCTCGTCGTCGATGCTGAAGTCGATGAAATAGGTGGTCAGAATGGCGTCGTACGCTTTGAAGCCGATTTCCGGCTTCTTGCCGCAGTAGGCGTCCGAGAGCTCGGCCAAGCGGGCGCGCGCCTCAGGCCAATCGCGATGCTTGAGGAGAAGAACCGCGGCAGCGTAGCGCAAGTCGGGTACCCGCTCGTCGGGAAGGTTGGCCACGTACCAGTCGAGGGCCTGCATGTAGGCGCGATAAACCTCGTGCATGGGCAGCGGCGTCACCGGCGGCTTGGTGTTCTTCTCGTCGGGAATCGGCGGATCTTCGATGCGTCTTTCCGCCTTCATTCGATCGATGATTTCTTCGTACGCCTTGATGACCTGAAGGGCGGCGTCCTTCTGGTACTTGTTATCGGTGTTCGAATCGCGAACGGCGATGTACGCCGGAATAGCCTCTTGAACCTTGCCACCGTAGTAGAGCGCATCGGCGTAGAAGGCCGAGAATTCGTAGGCGCGCTTCGAGTTGGGGTAGGCTGCGAGATAGCGCTCGTAGAGCTCGGCGGCCGTGCGATAGGTCTGCTGGCACTCGTCGCGCTTCTTCAGATCCGCTGGATTTTCCTGCGCCTTCGCCCGGCACGCCTGCGCCGCTGCGTGCACGTTGGTCGCCGCCGTCAGGAGGGCGTCCTCGGCGAGCTGGGCAGCCAGGGCTAGCGCTTCGGGATTGTTGGCGTTCTGGCGGTACCAATCGCTGCCCTTGCTGTAGTTGCGCCCGAGCATTTCGCGCTCTTTCGAAGCAGCGATGAGGTTGCGGTCGCGCTCGTACGCTTTGACGATTTTCTCCTGCAGCTTCGGCGCGTCGGCGAAGTACGGCCACATCTGCAGGATGTACTTGTAGACGGCTATCGCATCGGTGTACTTGGTCGAATCGAAGTAGATGTCGCCGAGCCGCTGGAAGACTTCCTTGACGTGCGGCTCGCCTTCGCGTCCGCGGTAGAACGACTGGGCACGGGAAAGGCCGCTCTCCGGATCGGGGATGGTGTCGCCGTCCCAATCGGGCTCGGAGAAACTGATGCCCAAATACTGGATGGCTTCCGGCCGCAGGTCGGAGCCGAACTTGTCACCGGCGGCCTTCTTGCTGTCGGCCCACTTGACGAGCCCGTCGAACTCGCGAATCGCGTCGAGGAAGCGGTTGTCGCGGTAATAGGACCACGCCAACTTGTAGATGGCTTTGTCGTAGTACGACGAATCCTTGAACTGGAGCACACGACCGTACGCCGAGATCGCGTGCCCTAGCTCGGCAGCATCGAAGTGCATTTCGCCGACGCGGGTCCACGCCTCGGGCAAGAACTTCGAGTCTTTCTTGATGGGCGTGCAATCTTTGTAGTAGTCGACCACGGGACCTTTGCTCAGGCCGGTGGCAGGTGGGGTTTTCGGCGGGGGATCGAGGGGCTTGTATTGGTTTGCGCAAACCAGCGCCAGGAGCGCCTGGCGCGCTTCCGGATCCTGGCCCATTTCGCCAAGGCAGAAGCCGAGCAGGTAGTAGGTGGCGTCGCGCAGACGGTAGTCGGGAAAGGCGACAAGCAAGCGACGGTAAAGGTTCACGGTCTGGCTGTAATCCGCTTTCGGCGAAGGCGTGGTGGGCGGATTCGCCGAATCGAGCGCTTTCTGGTAGTCCTCCTGAGCGGTCAAGAACTCGTCGGACGACTTTTCGTAGTAGAGCTCGGCCAGACGAAACATGACGTCGGGAGTCCACTTTTTGTCGGACGGATAACGGCGCAAGAAGCCTTCCAGCACGGCGATGGCATCCATGCGGCGCTGCTTCTCTTCTTTTTCGTTGAACGAGATGAGCGGCTCGTACTTCTCGCGGATACCCTTGAGTTTTTCGAAGTAGGTCCGCTTGATGATGTTCGACGCCGCCTTGCGGAAGCCGCCGATTTCGTCCGCGTAGCGCGCGAGATCGGCGGCCATCTCGTCGATCGCCTTGGGATCGACGGGCGCTTGACGGGGCACCTTGCCGGCCGCGCGCGCGGAAGCCGGAACCGCCAGGATGCCGAGCAGTGCCAGCGCGAAGAACCGACGAAAACCTGAACGATGCGCCGCCACCCTACTTCTCCTCCTCGAGCAAGGGGCGGAAGTCCTCCTCGACGGTCTTGAGCTCGAGCTTCTGTTGATTGATGAGTTTGGAAACCGTCGAGGTCCGCTGATCCTTGAGGCCCCACGCGACGTCGACCAAACCGACATCGGACTGCACGACGAGGTCGTAGAAGCGATCGGTCGCTTTGGAAAGCATGGCGAAGGCGAGGCCGCCACCGAGGTTCTGCGATTCGCTGACGATGCCGCCGAGTTTGGCGTTCGCCGCCTGCAGATCGTTCTTTTCGGCGAGCAGCTGCTGCTTGAGCTCGCCGAGTCGCCGCTGGGCAGACGCCTCGATCTTACCGTCGAGCTCGGCAAGACGGGCCTGCACCCCGTCGGCGCGCTCCAAGATGGAGGCGATGGCGTCGAAGTCGCGCTGGTCACCCGCGGAAAGCCGACCCCGCGCGCCCTGGTACACAGCTCGCTCCTTCTTCATGCTGTCGACCAACGTGGCGATGGCGCCCCGGTCTTGATCGCCTGTGGCAGCACCCACCGTCGCCTCGCGAGCCGCCTCTGCAATAGCGTTGCGAATGTGGTCATTCGAAGCGCGCAATTCGGTGATGGCATCGCGCATGCTGGACACCGGCTGGATGAGCTCTTCGGGCTTGATCTTCTGGTCGGCGCGCGACTTGATGAAGTACTGCTCGATGGCGACCAGCTCGGCCTCCATCCCCTGAACCATCACGTTCAGCTCGGAAGCTTGGCCGTCCAGCTGATCGAGAGCCGCGTGCGCCTTCTTCTCGCGGTCGCGCAGGGCGCTCGCCGTGAGCGGTAGTCCCTCCAGCTCTCTTTCGGCCATGGCACGCTCGACGGCGATCTGTTCGAGACGCGTCTTGTCCTCTTCGCTCAGCGAGCCCGCGGTCAGCGTTCGCATCTTGCCGACGAAACGGCGGCGGATCTCGACGATCTGGTTGAGGATCTCGGAGGTGCGCGTCCGCACCGCAGCCAAGTCGGGGAAAATGCCGACCTTGAGTTGACCGCCCACGGCCAGCTCGAGACGGGCAAGCGTCTGCTCGGAATCCTTGATGCCACGCTCGAGCTCGCTCACGTCGTCGGTCAGGGCCACCACACGGGCCACCGCCGGATCCGCCTTCACCCATTTCACCGCGACCTTGGGCATGAAAGCGGTAATGTCGAATTTATCCATGCCCTTACCGATGAGCGAATCGTAGTAGGCGGGATCCGCCTTGCACTTGGTGAGCGTCTCGTCGAGCTGCTTGTAGAGCGGCTCGAGCTGGTCGCGGGCCTGCATGAAGGCTTCGTTGGCGAGCGAAAAATTACCGAGGCGGACATGCAGGTTGCCCATGAGCAGGCGCAACTCCGGCGCTTGCGGGCTATCGGGATTCTGCAGGAGGATGAGATCCAAGGCCCGGTAGGCGGACTTGTAGTCCTTGGCCTTGATCGACGTCCAGGCCAGCTCGTCCAGCGCTTCTTCGTAGTGCAACGACTGCTGGGGGATCCAATTGTAGGCCTCGCGCGCTTTCTCGAATTGGTCGTGCTCGTAGTTGAGGCGACCAATCGCCAGGCGCGCCAGCTCCTGGATTTCCTTTTCGGTATCGTTGCGCGGATGGGCGCGCACGATGGCGTCGAATCCCGCCAGGGCGGACACCTCGTCACCCTTCTTGACGAGCGCGGTGGCGATGAAATAACGAGCCTGTAGGAAGTAAGGGCTCGTGGTCGGGATGCTGGCAAACGTGGAAAGGGCGTCGTCCAATCGATCGCGGAAGAACGCGTATTTGCCGCGCACGTACGGCACCGACGGCTCGAGCTGGTCGAACGGAATGTTCTGCAGCCGCTTGAGGTAGTCGTCGACCTGGCTGAAGTCTTCGGTGTGCAGGCTGATCTCGATGAGACGCTGAAGTGCCTTCTGCTCTGCCCGCGAGCCAGAGTTCTTCTTGACCGCGATTTCCAGGTAATGCCGAGCCGAGTTGTAATCCTTTTCTTGAAAAAGCGATTCGCCAAGCAGCACAAGCGCATCGTCGGCGCCCTGGGCGTTGGGGTATTTCTCGACGACATCGAGCAGAATCGTCGCCGCCTCGTTGTAGTTCTTCAGCTTGAAGAGCATCTCGGCGTCCACCACCCGGCGCATGGCCACGGCAGGATCCGGGGCGGACGAATCCGTAAAATCGGCCGATGTCGCCCGCACCCGCTCTTCCAAGTCGCCGAGCTTGGCGTTGGCCTCTTCGAGCTCACCGGCGAGAACATGGCCCGCCCACAGCCCCACGGTAGCAACAGCGACACCGCAAAGGAGGGCCAGCGAGCCGCGGGTAGCGCGGCCGCCCTTCCTCCACGTGAGAGCAGGCGAGCTTTGCTCGGCTGCTCTCGCTCGCGGGGGATCCAAAGGACCCTTCCAGGGTCCTTTAGTCAATAGGACAGTCCCTGACGGCTGGTTCATCGGATTTCCTCCGGCGTGCCGCTACTTCTTCGCCGCCGGTGAGCCAGTCGTTCCCTCGGGAGAGACGAGGTTGACCTTGAACTCGACCGCAGGCTTGTCCTCCATGTTCGTCGTGATGCCGCCCTTCTCGTAGCCCACCACGGTCACGACCGTCGCTTTGCCGTCGGCGGCCAGGAACGTATTGCTGGAGCTGGCTTTGAACTTGTAGCCCTTGAGGTAGCTAAACACGCCAAAACCGCTGCCCTGGTAGACGAGCTGCACCGAGAGCGTGTGATTACCCGGCTGGATGGCGCCGTTGTACACGTCGAACTCGGGCATGTCCGCCAAGCGCCCGCTGTCGTCGACCTTATTCATGATCTGGACGCCGTCGAGCGCGTACACGACCTTGATGAGGCGGAAGGTCGCGCCCATCTCATTCTTGTGCTTGATGACACAGCGGGAAGCGCCGATCACGCCGCCCAAGACCGTTTCCTTGAGCAAGTTGAGGCGCGCGCGGGTGCGAAACACCTGTTCCTTGAGATCGTTGACGTTGCGTTCGAGCGCCTTCAGGCGGACTGCGGAAGTACTGCCGTCCGCCGGTGCGGCCGCAGGCTCGGGCGCGGGAGCAGCTATTGGCGTCGCGTCGGCCGCAAACGCCGACGGTAGACAAAAGCAACCTGCGAGCAAAAAGCCCAGGACCCCCCAAGTTCGTCGCATCTTCATCTCACGGCTCCTTCTGAGCATTCGGTAGCGTCGCCGGGCATCGCCCGTCCACAGCCCGGAGCACATGAAGCAAGTGCCTCACGTTTGCGCCGGAGGGATGTAGTCTATAGCAGGCGACTCCGCGTGTAGTCAAAAGCACCTCGGTCTTCGAAATAGTGCGGTGGTGCGTTTCCGATGGAACGCGGCATCTTACCAGAAGAATTTGGCGGCCGCCTGCTCCTTAGTGCAAGTCGGATATCGCCCCATTGGATCTAGTTTCGGAAACCTGCTGGCGAGCGGTTACCAGAGCCGCCCAAGCGGCCTCCAAAACCTCGGCTATCCCTTCACCCGTTACGGCACTGATACCAAAGAGCCGAAGGCCGCGCCTTGCAAAGGTCTTCTTGAGCGCTGGCAACTTTTTCCGCGAAGCGGGCAGATCGATCTTGTTGAGCACCACGATTTCCGAGCGCGCCGCCAGAGCTGGATCATAAAGCTTGAGCTCGCGACGAAGCGCGAGGTAGTCGCGCAAAGGCGTGCGCCCGTCGCCCTGACCGACCTCGACGATCTGGACGAGCACGCGCGTTCGGTCCAGGTGGCGTAGAAACTGGTGACCGAGCCCAGCGCCCGCGTGCGCGCCCTCGATGAGGCCGGGCACGTCGGCCAGCACGAGCGAGCGATCGCCCGGCAACTGGACTACGCCCAAATTGGGAATGAGCGTGGTGAACGGATAGTCCGCGATCTTCGGCCGCGCCGCCGAAACGCGGGCGATGAAAGACGACTTTCCCACGTTGGGGAAACCCACCAGACCAACATCGGCAAGCAGCTTCAGCTCCAGGCGAACCATACGCTGCTGCCCCTGCCGTCCCCGCTCGGCATGCCGAGGGGCCCGGTCGATGGGCGTCGCGAAGTGGATGTTGCCGCGACCGCCTTTGCCTCCCCGAGCGGCACAGAAGCGTTCGCCGTGCTTGCGCAGATCCGCCAGAAGATCGCCGGTTTCGTCGTTGTAGATCATGGTCCCGGCGGGAACGCGCAACACGATGTCGTCGCCGCGTTTGCCGTACATGTCCTTGTTGCCGCCGCGCACGCCGGGCGGGGCATGGTGCTCGTGGCGATAGCGAAAATCGAGCAAGGTCGACAGGCCCTCGTCGACCTGGAGGATCACGCTGCCGCCGTCACCGCCGTCGCCGCCCGAGGGACCGCCTTTGGGCACGAACTTCTCGCGCCGGAACGCGACGGCGCCATCGCCGCCGTCACCACCGCGAACACTGATACGGGCGCGGTCGATGAAAGCGGTCACAGGCAGCTCCTTCCCCGCCAGTGGCGGGAAGCCGAGGTCAGACCTCGATGCTGATCAACTTGCGGTTGCCGCAGCTGCTGAACTTCACCTTGCCGGGCTTGAGCGCGAACAACGTGAAATCGCGGCCCATCCCGACATTGTTGCCGGGGTGAAACAGCGTGCCGACTTGGCGAACCAGAATGTTGCCGGCAAGAACCGATTCGCCGGCGTAGCGCTTGACACCGCGACGCTGGGACTGCGAATCGCGGCCGTTACGAGAGGCGCCTTGACCCTTTTTGTGTGCCATGGCGGTTACGCTCCTGCCTTGATCGAGACGATCTTGAGAGCCGTGTAGGGCTGTCGATGTCCCGTCTTGCGACGATACGCCTTGCGCCGCTTGTACTTGAAGATGATGATCTTCTCGCCAAGTCCGTCCCCCATTACTTCCGCCTCGACCTTGATACCGGACACTTCCGGCTTGCCGATTTGGACGTTCCCGCCATCATCGGCGAAAAGCAAAGGCGAGAAAGAAACTTTGTCTCCGGGGTTTGCAGAAAGCTTCTCGACGCGCAGAGTTTCTCCCTCGGCGACTCGATATTGCTTTCCTCCGGTTTGAATTACGGCGTACATGGATTGGGCTCCAGAGCGAGGCGCGTAATTTAGAGGAGTTTGGCGCGCTGTCAAGGGGAACCTGAAAGGAACGGTCCGACCGTGCAACCGCGCGCTGGCAAAACTAGCCTTTAACGGCGCGAAAAAGCACCGAGCGACCGTGGCCCGAAAGGCCTTCGACCTCGGCAAGTGCGGCCACGGCGTCGGCCTGGCGAGCAACCGCTTCCGGTGCGTATTCAATGAACGAGGTGCGCTTGAGAAAATCGCCGACTCCAAGCGGCGATGAAAAGCGCGCGCTTCCACCGGTGGGAAGGACGTGGCTCGGCCCGGCGAAATAGTCGCCGAGGGCTTCGCAGGCGTAGTGCCCGACGAAAACCGCACCCGCTGCGGTCACCTGCTCGGCCCAGCGAGGAGCGTCGTCGAGAGCAATGCCGGCGTGCTCGGGCGCGAGAAGGTTAACCAAGGCGATCGCCCGAGCAGCGTCCTTGACCACGACGGCAAGACCCTGGCCGGCGACCGCCTTCGCGGCAATTTCCTGGCGGGGCAAGACGGCGAGCTGCCGCTCGACCTCCTGGCCAACGGCGTCCGCGACGTCCTTGCCGACGGCGACCAGAATGGGCACCGCCAAGGCGTCGTGCTCGGCCTGGGCCAAAAGATCGGCGGCGACCCAGGCCGGATTCGCCGTGGCGTCGGCGGCAATCACGACCTCCGTCGGTCCGGCGACCATGTCGATCCCGACATCGCCGTAGACCATGCGCTTGGCGGCAGCGACGTAGGCGTTTCCAGGACCGACGATCTTGTCCACGCGAGGAACGCTTTCCGTCCCGTAAGCCAAGGCCGCGATCGCCTGCGCTCCTCCGACGAGGAAGACGCGATCCACGCCAGCCTCGAGCGCCGCGGCGAGCGTCTCGGGCGACGGACCTGGCGTCGTCATGAAGACTTCGGCAACACCTGCCACCTTGGCCGGCACTGCGGTCATAAGCACGGTCGACGGGTAGCGGGCGGTACCGCCGGGAACGTAAATGCCGACGCGGCGAAGCGGTGAAAAGCGGCACGCAAGTCGGATGCCCGGCTCGACGTTTTCGTAGGATTCGTAGCGCTCGCGCTGATGGTAGTCGCGAATACGCTTCGCTGCTTCAGCAAGAGCCGCGCGCACCGTCGGTGCGACTCGCGCGGCCGCCAATTCCCAGTCGGCACGCGGCAGCTCGATCGGGAAAAGGACGCGTCCTTCGAAGCGATGGGTGAGCTCGCGCAACGCCTCGTCACCCCGCCGTCGCACGTCCGCCAAAATGGCGCGGGCGCCGGCTTCGACGGCTTCGGGCAAAGCAGCGGAGCGTCCGGCAAGAACCTTGAGCTTGAGCTCGAAGTCCGGCTCGCCCTCGATGATCGTACGCAACATTCGCGAACACTACCGCCGGCGCGCCACAGATGCCAGATGCGCCAGACTGCCGCTTTATCGGTCGTACACCTTCACGGCAAAGCGGCGCAAGAAGTGCTTCTTACTTGGCCGCCTATTGGGCGGTCTTGGCGGCCCGACGCTCGGCGCGGTATTGCCTGATCTTGGCCTTGGGCAAATCCTTGTGCTTGGCGCAGACCATGCCGTAAACCGGCGCAGCCACGCCCGTGCAAACCGGAACGGGACAGAATTGCTTGGGGCGAGAGTGGCCGGACGTCGTAGCGGCGCGAGCAGCAGCGCGCACCGGACGACCACGACGAGCAGTGACGATGTCGCCGGCGAAGGCGACGGAAACAGCGTCTTGAAGGCGGCGGATGTTGTCCGCCTCGATAGCGGCGACGACCTGACCTACGAACCCTTCAACCAATGACCGAATGTTTGATTCCATTTGACTGTTCTCTTGCGAAAATGGCGACCAATGATGCCCCATCAGTGACAAAAGTAAAGAAGCTTTTCGTCTTGCAGTTGGGGTTCGGGCAATTGAATTGAATGGTGGTCCAGTCAACTGAGATCCCCGACTCGCGAATGCGGAGCATGAGAGCCAATGGATGGATACTGAATACGCTTGACGTTGGTCGAAACACGGAAAATCATCGGCGCGTCATGGCCAAGTGGCTGGGTGAACCTAGAGGCGGAACTGTTACGTCACTGTCATTGAACGAGGTGAATCGACTGTTGCGTCGATACTCCGATATCGGCCTCGCGGGCATTGTCGTGCTCATCGTAGCCATGTTTGTTGTCCCGCTGCCAGCGTTCATTCTCGACTTCCTCATAGCGCTCAATATTGCTGCGGCGGTTGTTGTCCTGCTGGTTGGTCTTCACGTCAGCGACGCTCTCAAGATTGCGACCTTTCCAAGCCTGTTGCTGCTGACCACACTTTTTCGCGTGGCCTTGGAAGTGTCGGCCACGCGACTGATTTTACTCAAGGCAAATGCCGGTCATGTCATTCACGCGTTCGGCAGCTTCGTGGCCGGCGGCAATTTGGTCGTCGGCGCTGTCGTGTTCATCATTCTCACGACCGTTCAGCTCCTGGTCGTCGCCAAAGGTGCCTCCCGCGTAGCCGAGGTCGGCGCGCGCTTCACGCTCGACGCCATGCCAGGACGACAGCTCGCCATCGACGCCGACGTACGCGCCGGTCACATCGACGCCGAAGAAGCACGGCGTTTGCGCAATCATCTCACGCGCGAATCGCAATTCTTTGGCGCCATGGACGGAGCCATGAAATTCGTCAAAGGCGACGCCGTTGCCGGCATCGTGGTGCTGCTCACCAATCTGATTGGCGGCCTGCTCGTGGGCGTCGTGATGAAGGGTATGGACAGTGGGGCGGCCCTGCGGACCTATTCGCTCCTCACCATTGGCGAAGGATTGGTGGCCGAGCTGCCGGCTTTGATTCTGTCTACGGCGGCGGGAATTGTGGTCACCCGCGTCTCTCCCGAAGAGGACGACTGGCATCTCGGAAGTGATATTACCAGCCAGATTGTCGCCCAGCCCAAGGCACTGGCAATTGCGGCTGGACTCTTCGGTCTGCTTGCCGTCGTACCCGGCCTGCCAGCAATTCCATTCCTCGTCTTGGCTCTCGTGCTCGGATCCCTGGCGTACTACCTACTTGTCCGCGAGCCGATGCGTCCGCGCCGCGAAGGCAGTCGATCGGTACCGTCCACGCCGCTGGCATCCGTCCCAGCACCCTTGTTGATTCCACTTTCCGTTCATCTGTCGCCCAATCTCGATCGAGCGGACAGTCGCGCTCAGCTGACGACGGAGCTGCTACCGGCGCTGCGAGAGAGCTTCTTCGATGAAACCGGCATCGTCCTTCCACCGGTCGTATTCCGCGTGGAGGCTGCGCTTGCCAAAGGCACCTGCGTCTGTTGTCTGCACGAGATACCGGTGCGCACCTTTACGCTTCCCGCCGAAGTCCCGACCGCGCAAGCGATTGCCGACGAGCTTCTGCGCTGCTTGCGCACCGACGCCTATCGCCTGGTGGGCGTCGAAGAAACGCAAACGTTGCTTGGTGATCTCGAGCGGACTCACCCGCACTTGGTCCGCGCCGTCGTGCCGAACGTAGTGTCCGCGGTCGTGCTGGCCGATATCCTTGCGGAGCTCGCCCACGAAGGGATTTCGCTGCGCTATTTGGCCGACGTTCTGACGGCGCTGGCGAGATACGACAGTAGCAATCGAAGCACCGACGTTCTCGCCGAAGAGGTCCGCGTGGCACTCGGCAGGGCAATCACGCACAAACACAGCCGCTCCGACGGCACGGTCGGCGTCTATTACTTGGATCCCATGATTGAAGAGGCCGTGCGCGACGCCATTGCCCGCGAAGGATCCGGCAAGGCGCATCTGGCGCTGGAGCCGGACTTGGCCAACGACATCGTTCAGGCAACTGCCGCCGCTGTATCGGGCGCCACGTGTCCGGTCATTCTCACGACGCGAGAAATCCGCCGACACCTGCGCGATCTCTTACAGTCGGCGTCTCTGCCTGTCGCCGTGCTGGCTCATCAGGAGCTCTCGGCCGAGGCCAAACTACAGACCTTAGGTCATATCACCATTGGCGGCACTACGAATCCCTAGGCAAGTCCTTGTGAATGAAGTGGCGTCCCTCGGGACTGTAGTCAGTCGTGCACTGCCCATGTCCGTAAAGCAACCATCGGTAGGTCAGTAGGCCCTCGACGCCCACTGGGCCGCGTGCATGCAGCTTGTCGGTGCTGATGCCGACTTCGGCGCCAAGGCCGAAGCGATAGCCGTCGGAGAAGCGTGTGCTCGTATTGTGGAAGACACACGCCGAGTCGACCTCCGTAAGGAAACGACTCGCGGCTTGGCCATCTTCGGCCATGATCGCATCGGTGTGCCCCGAGCCGTGACGCTCGATATGGCCGAGCGCCTCGTCCATGCCGCCAACCTGGCGAATCGACAGAATGAGCTCGCCGTACTCGGTATCCCAGTCGGCGTCGACCGCTGCTTTCATGGCCGGATGGCGCTTGCGGGTCTCGGCGCAACCGCGCAATTCGACCTTCGCTTCTTGTAGCGCCTTCACGCACGCGTCGAGGGCCGCGCCCGCGCCCGCGTCCCAAAGCAACGTCTCGACGGCGTTGCATGCCGCCGGGTAGCTGCATTTGGCATCCACGAGCACCCGCGCCGACATGGTGGGATCCGCAGAGGCGTGCAAGTACGTGTGACAAATACCATCCGCGTGCGCCATCACCGGGATGCGCGTGTTGCTGCGCACGTGGCGAATGAACTGCGACGAGCCGCGGGCGATGATCATCTCGACGAGGTCGTCCATGCCCAGCAGACTGTCGACCTCGGCGCGATCTTCCAGAAGGACCATGGCCGATGGATCGATGCCGTGCTTGGCCAATACCTCATGCGCCACGGCGGTCAGTGCGCGGTTGCTGCGCATCGCTTCGCGTCCACCCTTGAGCACGACGGCGTTGCCGCTCTTCCAGGCCAGGCTGGTGATCTGCACCAAAGCATCGGGGCGCGCCTCGAACACCACGCCGAGCACACCGAGGGGAACGCTCTGCCGTTTGAGAATCAAGCTGTGGTCCAAAATCCGATGCGTGAGCGTCCGGCCCACGAGCTCGGGCATGCCCGCCAATTGCGCGATGCCGTCGATGGTGGTCATGAGCTTCTTCTCGTCGAGCGACAGCCGCTTGACGAGCGCACCAGCCAAACGACCTGCCTTCTCCTCGTCCCGCGCGAGCACCATGTCCTCGGCGTTGGCAGCAAAGACGGCCTTCTGCGCCGCCGGCTCGGACAGCGCCTTGCCCAAATCGAGCAGCAAGGCGCTGCGCTCGGGTCCGGAGAGCACCGCCAGACGACGAGCCGCGACGCGTGCCGATTCGAGAGTTTCGCGAAGATTCATGGCACGGAATTGTACTCGCTATTCGCGTCCCCGGCAGCGGCGGCTTGCGAGGATGTGCCAGGACCCGAGAAATCGGCTAACGTCTGGCCGTGGCTGCCTCCGAAACCGAAAGCAAGTGCGTCCTCATCGCCGACGACGAGATCAACATCCGTCGTGTGCTCGAGGCCATCTTGAGGCGCGACGGCTACGACGTCGTCACGGCGGCCAACGGTGACGAGGCGCTCGTCGGCATGCGCCGCGGAGTCAACACGGTCATCACCGATCTCAAGATGCCGGGCCTCGACGGCATGGGCCTGCTCAAGCGGCTTTCGGCGGAATACCCGGACGTCCCCGTCATCATGATCACCGCGCATGGCTCGGTGGAAAGCGCGGTAGAGGCGGTCAAGCTCGGCGCCTTCGATTACGTCGAGAAGCCCTTCGATCAAGAGCAGATCCGCCAAATCGTCGCCAAGGCGATGCGTACGCACATGCTGTCGCGACGGGACGCGCGCCCCGAGGAGACGGCGAGCCGTGGCCGTTTCCGCCTGGTCGGCGAATCCGCGGCGATTCGCCAAGTTTACCAAGTCGTCGAGAAGGTCGCGGACACGCCGTCCACCGTGCTCATCACCGGCGAATCCGGCACGGGCAAGGAGCTCGTTGCCCGGGCCTTGCACGACAATTCGTCGCGCCGAGCCGGACCGTTCATCAAGATCAATTGCGCCGCCATTCCCAAGACGCTGATGGAGTCCGAGCTCTTCGGTTACGAGAAGGGCGCGTTCACGGGCGCCGTGGGCTCGAAGCCCGGCCGCTTCGAGCTGGCCCACGGCGGCAGCCTCTTTCTCGACGAGATCGGCGAAATCCCCGTCGAGATGCAAGTCAAACTGCTGCGCGTTTTGCAAGAGTCGGAATTCGAGCGCGTGGGCGGCATCAAGACCATCAAGGTCGACGTGCGCCTGATCACCGCGACCAACCGCGACCTGGCCGCGGAAATCACCACGGGCGGTTTTCGCGACGACCTTTACTATCGCCTCAACGTCGTCCCCATTCATTTGCCGCCGCTGCGTGAACGTCGCGAGGACATTCCCCTGCTCGTCGACCATTTCCTCGCCCGCTTCAACGAGCGCTTGAAGAAGCAAATCGCCGGCGCCGCTCCCGAGGCCCTGGAGCGCCTGGTGTCGCACCAGTGGCCGGGCAACATCCGCGAGCTCGAGAACGTCATCGAGCGGACCATCCTTTTCTGCGAGGACACGCACATTCGTCTGGCGGACTTGCCGGGCGAGCTTGGCGGAACGCCGAACCAAGCCATGTCGCCGCCGACGGCGTTCACCGAGGATCGCCCCATCGCCGCCGCTGCCTCCAGCGGAAGTTTACCGATGGTGCAAAATCCGACGGCCGCACCTCCGACGACCTTGCCGCCGGTGGGCGAAGAAGTCGGGTCGCTCAAGGAAGCGGTCCGCGCCGAGACCGAACGGGTCGAGCGCGAGCTCATCCAGCGGGCCCTCGACGAAACTGCCGGCAACGTCACGCAAGCCGCGCGCAAGCTTCAGATTTCGCGGAAGAGCCTGCAGACCAAGATGAAAGAGCTCGGCCTGCGCGACCGCGAGCAAGGCTGAAAGGCTGGGCAAGCCGCCTGCGGCTGCGGCCTACGTTCCGGCCTTTCGTTGCCCGTGCTATCGTGAGCGACGTAGCGTGATGGCAAACCTCACGAGAAGCACAGCTCTGGTTGGTCTGTCGATCTTGGCGCTGGCGGAAGGTGCAACCGCCGCCGAGGTCACGCGCGTGCTCACGGCGCGCAGCCTGAAAGACTTCGATATCGGGGTCTCCGTCGACTGGCAGCACGAATCGAGCAAGGCTTCGGTCAGGCGGGAATACAACCAAGGCACGGGCACGAGCTTGGTGAACGATCTCGTTCATCGGCAAACCCGCGACTCGATGCGATTGCGGGCCGAGGCGGCTCTCGTGCAAGATCTCAGCTTCGCGCTGACCGGATCGTTCGTCGTTGCGGACCACCGCAGTCTGGAATTCGACCGCAGCGGCGACTGCGAAGCGACGCCGTGCTCGGAGACCCTGTTGCGCGACGGCTTTCTACCCGGCACCCAAGGGACTAGCTGGGGCCTCGACGCCGAGCACGGCGTCCCATTTACGCCACCGTCGGGTCAGGTCTTTCGCGGGCCCGACCGCAGCGGTTTCGAGTATCTCGGTCTCGGCCTCGACTGGGCAGCCATGAATCAGGTGCGCGACCGCACCAAGCCGACCTGGGTCATCTCTCTCGAAACCCGCTTGTCGGTGGGCGAAGACCAACGCTTCGATCCCGGCAAGCCCACCGCGAACCGCGGGGTTGGCCTCGGCTATCACCAACTTCTCTTGACGACGATGTTCTCGCGCCGGTTTGGCGACTTCGAACCTTCCATGGGCGGCTTCTTCATGCAGCCGTGGCTCACCTCGAACAGCGTGTACAAGAATCAGGGCACGGGCTCTTCCGGCGAGCCCCAGCGACGAGTCGGCGGCCAGCTGGGCCTGGAAGCCACCCTGTGGGAAAACCCGACGCTGCATTCGCGCTTCGCCATCGAAGGCAATGGAAGATTCGAGTTCCGCTTCGAGGGGCTGGCGCAGAGCGAGCTGTGGGAAGTGCTGTCGGGCGACTCGCGCTGCGCGACCGACGCCAGCTTCTGTCGCGTCGGCATCGACGTAAACAGCAAGGGCAATTCAGGCGTGGTGCGCAGCCCGGCCTATGGCCTGGTGGGCGGCGATATTGGCCTTTCGGGACATATCGGCGCGCACGCTCGCCTGCGTGCGCTCGGCGGAATGCTCTTCGAGGAAGGTCACTTCCTGACCGATGCCAGCACGCAGAACGTGGTTTACGACGTGCCCGGCCGGAGGTTTCGTATCGAAAACCAGTACGCCTGGCGCCTCCTGGTCGACGCGGGCGCTACCTTTTGACCGCTAGCACCAGCTGGTAGATATCGCGGCGGGATCGCTTGCTCTCGCCGGCCAGCGCGTCGGCGACGTCCCGCGCGGTCATGCCCGTGGCGAGCAACGTGCGAACTCGATTCACCAGCGCATCTTCGTCCTCGTCGTCGCACCGCTCGTCGTCGCTGGCGCCGCCCACCAGCAGGGTGATTTCGCCGAGCGGTCGCACGGTGGCGTAGCGCGCGGCCAATTCGCCGAGGGTGCCGCGCACCAGCTCCTCGTGGGTCTTGGTCAGCTCCCGTGCCACGCAGGCATCGCGGGCCTCGCCGAGCACGGCCGCCAGCTCGGCCAGGGTCGGCCCTACCCGATGGGGCGATTCATAGAAAATCAGGGTGGCACCCAGCTGGCTAAGCCGGGTGAAAAGCAGTCGTCGCGCGCCGGTCTTGCGCGGCGGGAAGCCGGCGAAATAGAAATTCGCCGTCGGCAGGCCCGACGCCACCAGGGCTGCCAAAAACGCCGACGGTCCGGGGATGGGCACCACGCGCGCGCCCATGGCGACCGCGGCATGCACGACACGAAAGCCGGGATCCGAGACGGCCGGCGTCCCGGCCTCCGAAAGCAACGCTACGCTTTGACCGGAGCGAAGAATCTCGCACGCTTCCTGCGCACGCTCCGGCTCGTTCGCGTCGAAGCACGACTGCGTGCGACGTTCGATGCCGTGAGAAGAAAGCAGCTTGCGCGCCGAGCGCGTGTCCTCGGCGAGCACAACATCCGCCTTGCGCAGAGTCTCGATGGCTCGCGGTGAGAGGTCATCGGGGTTGCCGATGCTGGATGCGACGACGTAAAGAACGCCTGGCGGATGAGAAGCCACGGCCAGTGCAATCGCACGGATTGCCGTTGCGGGCAAGCTCCCTGCCAGCCGCCCGGCCCAGATTCTCGAATCCTCCGTAATTCGCCTGCTCCGGCAGCGACGAGCGGTCTGCCTCTTGCTATCATCCGAAAAGCCCAGATGGATCTCATCGACGGTCCTAAGCCGCGTTCCTCAGACAGCTCGGAGTCGTTCATGCACCGTTTCCGCAAGTTACTCGTGTTGGTTGGCGTCACGGCGCTTGCCCTGGTCTTGACCATCGAGCACCGCGGCCAGGACGTGCGAGTTTTGGCCGAGCCGACGCTGAGCGCAGCCGTGCACTCCGACGGAAGCGGCTATACGCTCTCGCAAGCGCAAATCTTCAGCAAGACGCTTTACTACGTGAACAGCCAGTACTTCGATCGCACGCGACCGGATCCGAAGAAGATGCTGGTGGGCGCGCTCGACTTCCTCCAGCGGGACGTGCCCGAGATTCTGGTGGACCGCTTTCCCGAGCGCGAGCCCAAGCAAGTCACGGTCAAGGTCAACAGCGAGCAGAAGACGTTTCCCATCGATCGCGTCGACTCGCCCTGGACCCTGAGCAGCACGATGAAAGAGATCTTTGCCTTCGTCGAGCCGCGCCTACGACCCGTGCCCACCAAAGATCACGCACGCCATCTGGTGGATATCGAGATGACGGCCACCAACGGCATGCTCTACACGCTGGATCCGCACTCGGTGCTGCTGGATGTGGACAGCTTCAAGGACATGCGCACCACGACCCAGGGGAAATTCGGCGGCCTCGGCATCGTCATCGAGATGGATCGCAAAGGTCGTATTACCGTGAAGAAGCCCATGCCTGAAACGCCGGCGATTCGCATCGGCATCAAGGCCAAGGACCACATCGTGCGCATCAACAACGAGTCCACCATGAACATGACCTTGCAAGAGGCGGTGGATCGCTTGCGCGGCGACGTGGGCTCGCCGGTCGACGTCTACATCGATCGCACCGGGCTGCAGGCGCCGAAGAAATTCACCATCGTGCGCGACTACATTCGCCCGCCCGCCATCGATCCGCCGCCACGCATTTTGGCGGTGCCGGCGACCGGCAACCAGCCAGCGGCCAAGATCGGCTACTTCCGCATCGTCAGCTTCTCCGCCAACACCGAGAGCGACCTCACCAAAGCGCTCAGCTACTTCGAGCGGGAAAAAGTGAAAGGCCTCATCATGGACTTGCGGGGCAATCCCGGCGGTCTTTACGATCAGGCGCAAAAAGTCGCCGATGCCTTCATCGAGTCGGGCGTCCTGGTTTCCATGGTCGGCCCCGGAGGCGCGCAACGCAAAGACGAGCACGCCACCCGCAACGGCGACACCAAGGTGCCGCTGGCCGTGCTGGTCAGCGAGACTTCCGCCAGCGCCTCCGAGATCGTCGCTGGCGCGCTCAAGAACCTCGACCGCGGCGTGATCATCGGCGAGACGACGTTCGGCAAGGGCTCGGTGCAGATGCTCTTCGATATTCCGTCGCCGGTGCCGTTCGGCAAGCACAGCGAAGACGACCGGCTCGGCCTCAAGCTCACCACCGCGCAGTACCTCACGCCGGGCGACGTCTCCATCCAGGGCGTCGGCGTCACGCCCGATATCGAGCTCGATCGCATGCGCGTCGACAAGAAGGGCGACGAAGCGTGGATCAGCCTGCAACCATCGACCCGACGTCGGCAGGAATCGGACTACGAGTGGCACCTCGAAAATCCCAACGCGCTCAAGGGCGGCAAGCCCCTCGACACGCTGTCGTATCTGTTCGTTCCACCTCCCGGCAAAGATCATCGCCGCATGGACCACGCCGACGACGAAGACGATTCGACCGCGGACGACGACGATGCGGACGAGCAGCCGCTCGACGAGGCACGCATCGATTTTCCCATGGAGCTGGCGCGCGATCTCCTGGCGCAGGCCAAATCGCCGCATCGGCAGGAGCTGGTGGCGCAGTCCAAGCAATTCCTCGACAAGGAGCGCGCCGAGCAAGACAAGAAGCTGTCGCAAGCGCTGGAAAAGCTGGGCGTCGACTGGAGCCAAGGCCCGGCGACTTCCGCCGGCGAAATCCAAACCTCGCTGGCGCTGGTCGGCGGCGATGCGAAAGTGGCGGCGGGACAAACCATCAAGATCCGCGGCCTGGTGAAGAACACGGGTAATACGACCGTGTACCGCGTGCGCGCCGTCTTGCGCAGCGACAACCTGCTCTTCGACGAAAACGAGATGGTCTTCGGGAAAATCGCTGCCGGCGCCAGCAAGACCTACGACTTGGCGGTCCGGGTGCCGCGCAACAGCCTCACCCGCACCGACATTCTGCGCGCTGAATTCTCCGGCCAGGGCAGGCTGCGCGCTACCAACGCCGAAATGACCCTCAACATCGAGGGCAAGCCCCATCCGCTGTTTGCCTACTCGTACCAAACCGTCGACGACGTGAGCGGCAATCGGGACGGCCGCGTGCAGAAGGGCGAACGCGTTCACACCATCGTGCGCGTTAAGAACATCGGCTCCGGCCCGGCTCTCAAGACGGAGGCCATCGTGCGCAATGGCGCAGGCCAAGAAGGCGTCCTCATCAGCGCGGGCCGCTTCGAAGCGAAGAATCTCGCGCCGGGCGCGACCAAGGACTTCGCGTTCGTCTACGAAGTCGGTAACGATTTCCAGGGTGACGACTACCAGCTCGAGCTGATGGTGGCCGATACCGTGCTCGGCGAATCCATTTCCGACAAGATCAAGATCGCCATCGCGCCGCCCGGACCCGCGCCCACGCCGGACGAAGGCTCGGTCACCATCGCCAAGGCGAACGTGGCCCTGCGCGAGTCGGCGTCGACAAGCGGTTTGGTCGTTGGCTATGCCGACAAGGACGCCGTCTTCCACGCGACGGGCAAGCTGGGCGACTTCGAGCGCATCGAGATCGAGCCCGGCCGCCCAGCCTTCGTGGCGAACGCCGACTTCACCCGCGGTGGCAGCGGCAGCCCGACCTACCGGCAGCGCTGGGATGCAACGCCGCCGGTTCTGACCGTGACGGCGCCGACCACGGTTTCGGGCAACACCGTGCACATCAAAGGCACCGCCACCGACAACACCGAGGTCAAAGACCTTTACGTTCGCGTCTGGAACCGCGATTCGAAGTTGCCGCCCAAGAAGGTCTTCTACCTGCCCAACCGCGGGGAAAAGACGCACCTGTCCTTCGAAACCGACGTGCCCTTATGGCCCGGTAGCAACCTCATCCAAGTGTTCGCCCGCGAGGGCAACGAAGTGCAGTCGGTGCAGACGCTCATGGTGCTCCAGCGCCTAACCGCGCCCAGCGTGTCCCAGAAATAGAAGTGGTTTGTCCGCTTAGAATTGGCGCTGGCCGTGCACGGCCGCGGAGAAGAGCAAGTTCGCCACGGTGATGATGCCGGCCGAGATCAACAGAGCGCGCAGACTCTTGATCTCGAACGCCTCGATGAGCTTGTCCGTCAGCCACAGCATCACGCTGTTGACGATGAAAGGGATGAACAGGAACAAGAGCCCCAGCGTGAGCAGCGCCGGTACGAAGAGCACCACGCTTATCAGCCAGCCGAGCAAGAAGTTAAGAACGCTGAAGACGACGGCGACAAGAACCGCTGTTTCCGTGTTCTTGACCTGCACGTCGGGCAAGAAGCGAGCGATGCCAATCACGGTCACGGTCAGCACGGCAAGGTGAAGCAGGGTCTGCATGGGGCGAGACTACGCACAAACCGCGCCGACGTCGACGCAGTTGTCGCCCCCCCACCCGCCTCGCTGCGAGGGGCGACCTCTCCTCGCTGCGCGGGGCGAGGTGTTAAGGAACCGGCCAGCTTGTCTGCGTGACGGAATCGTCGAAATGCAGGATGCGCGCTTTGCCGGCACGCTTGCCCATCAGCAAGGCGCGATCGGCCCGCCGCAAGAGCTCCTCCTGGTCGAAGCTCATGGTCGACGGATCGTAGGTCGCTACACCGAAGGTCGCGCCGACCTCCTGCTTTTCACCGGTTTCGCCGAGGGCACTCTGGCGGATGCGTTCGGCGGTCGCGCGCGCCTGCGCGCTGTCGGTTTCAGGAAGAAGAATCACGAATTCGTCGCCGCCATAGCGGGCCACGGTGTCGAATTCGCGCAGGCTGCGACGCAGGCGATCGGCGAACCCGATGAGCACGCGGTCGCCGGCATCGTGTCCGTACTGATCGTTGACCTGCTTGAAACCGTCGAGGTCGACCACGATGAGGCTCAAGCTGCGCAGGTGGCGGCGAGCGCGGGCGAACTCGCTCTCCAGGCGCCGGATGAGGTGGCGCCGGTTGTAAAGACCCGTCAGCGGATCGGTCACGGCCAACTCTTCCACCTCGCGGCGGGCATCCTCGACGGCGCGAATCAGCTGCGCGCCCTTGATGGCCGCCCCGAGCACCAGGCGCAAATCTTCGTAGACCATGGTGTCGGTGGCCCCGTAGTCGAGAAGCGCCAGCCCCAGGCATTCGCCGCGAAAACCGAGCGGCTCGACGATAACGGAACGGCCATCGAGAAAGTCGGCAGGTGCGAGCAACCGCGATCGATAGCGCGCCCCCGCCGACCTGCGGCCGGATTCGTCGAAGCGCAGGACCGTGTCGAGCTCCTCGCTGACTTTGCCTGGCTGAGCAAACAGCGCCAGCACGCCGGCGCGAATGCCGAGACCGGGCAAGTAGTCGGCGGCGGTCTTGGCCAGCGTTCCCACGTCGGGAGCTGCCAGGAGCGCGGCGGTGGTCTGCGCCAACATCGTCATGCGATCCATCAGCAACTGTCGGCGCCGCGACTGCGCCACGGCAGCCAAGTCGCTGGCAGACAGCAGCGCCTCTTGGATCAAATCCTCGATGCGCGCACGGCTGTCTGCGTCCGTCGCGCACGCCATCACGTGGCCGCGTAGAACGCCCAGGACGTCCTGGGCCGCGCCCACCTCGCTTCCCCGTCGAAGAAGCTCGTAGCAAATCGCTTCGACGCGGTCGAGAAACGACGGTTGCCCCGGATCGTTGAGCTGAAGTAGGAACGAGTCGACAAGGCGTTCTTCCCAATCCTTGCTGACCTCGTCGAAGCCGCCGTGCGAGGCGCGGCCGAGGTCGCGGACGATATCGGCGCGTCGGGCGCGCAAAGCGCTGCCCAGATCTTTACTTTCGCCTGCGAGCACCTGCAAAGCAGTCGTCTTCCGCGGGTGCATGGAGCAGCCGCAGGAGCGCCGTTTCACGAACTCCGTCTCGAACGTGATCACCTGCGCGGCGGCCTCCCTTCCGCGCGCCGCCTTGGCCAAAGCGGCCACCGCCTGACGAACCTGCTCGTCGATGGGTTGGCGAACCGTGGTCAGCGGCACGCGCGCATAGCGCGCAAACTCGGTGTCGTCGAAACCTGTCAGCGCGATTTGCTTCGGCACATCGATTCCGCGCCGGTCGAGCTCGTCGAGGACACCGAGCGCCATCAAGTCGTCGGCGCAGACGATCGCATCGATCTCGTCCGCCCGAAGGCCGCGCTCGTCGAACAGCGTCGGCACCGCCCGCGTGCCGGTTTCGCGCGTAAAATTGCCGCTCACCACGTAGCGCTTGTCGAGCACGAGCTTGCCATCGGCAAGCGCCCGCTCGTACCCGTGAAAACGCGCTTGCGCTTCCTGGCTGGCCTCGGGCCCGGTGACAAAAGCGATCTTACGCAGGCGGTGCGTTTCAACGAGGTGCCTGACCACCGCGTACATGCCGGCCTCGTTGTCCATGAGCATGGTGGGCACGCCGGGCAGCGCCACGCCCAGACAAAGACACGGCACGTCTGCGAAGCTTTCGACGAAATCACCGAGCTGAGCCAACGTCGAATGATGGCCGATGGTGTGCGTGCAAATAAGCAGCGCATCGACGGAATCGATGCCGATGAGGTCGTAGACGAAGCGCTTGGGATCGCGCAGGTCGATGCCGAGGACACCGCCAGACACCGCCACGAAATCGAGGCTGTGCTCGCGTGCCGCACGTTCTGCCGCCACCAGCACGCGCGTTTGAAACTCGTACTCGAATGAGTCCGCAAGCAACCCTAGGCGAGGGCCGCGGCAGTGAGCTCCAGCTTTTTTCTCGGCCATGGCGGGCTTTCGAAAAGGACCAGACAAGAAGGTAGTGCCGACGCCTTGGCCCCGCAAGCGTTGGTTGTGCACCGAGCAGTCGGCCCGTCTAAAATGAGACTCGTGTACGCCCCCATCGTTATGCGCCATCCAAAGGCGGCGGACGCAGCTCAGCCGGCCCCCACCGCGACCGCTAACCTCGACGATCAGGCGCGCCCCGAGCGAGCTCTTCTGTGCGTCGCCTGCGGCGCGACGATTACCAGCCCCGAGCAGCGCATCGCCGTGAGCGGTTCGCACGAGCACCGATTCATGAATCCCGGCGGATTTACCTTCCACCTCGGCTGTTTTTCCTCGGCCATCGGTTGCACCGTCATCGGACCGGACAGTCTCGAGTATCCGTGGTTTCGAGGATTTTCGTGGCGCTACGCCATGTGCGGCGCGTGCGGCTGCCACCTCGGCTGGCACTTTCGCAAGCCCGACCACGACGGCTTTTTCGGCCTCATCCTCGATCGCGTGCAGCAAGCAGCGCCGGACGCGTGAATCGGCTCTGCCCTGCTTGCGACTGTCGACTGCCACGCCCGCAATCTGTATAACCAGCGCGTGGAAACGGCGGATCTCTTCTCGACAGCGGCGCTCCGTACCGCCGATCGCTTTTCGGCGCACACCCTCGGCCGCGAGCTGAACCCAGCCCAGGTCGAAGCCGTTCTCTATCCGCCGCAGCCGCTCTTGGTGGTGGCGGGAGCGGGCTCGGGCAAGACACGCGTCATTACCTACCGGCTGGCGCATTTGCTTTCGCAGGGAGCGGATCCGCGGCGCATCTTGTCCGTGACGTTCACCAACAAAGCCGCACGCGAGCTCAAGGAGCGCGTCGAACGCCTGTTCGACGGACCCGGCCAGGGAACGCACGGCATGTGGCTCGGCACCTTCCACGGCATTGCCGCGCGCCTGCTGCGCCAATTCGGCGAGGCGGTCGGCATTCGCAAGGACTACGTCATTTACGATGACGACGATTCGCGCCGCCTGATGGGCCGCGTGCTGGCCGACATGAAAGTGCCGGAGAAGACCTTTCCCGTGCGCCAGGTGCTGGGCATCATCGATCGCGCCAAGAACCAGGGGACGACCGCCGACGATTTCCCGTCGGGCGACTATTTCGACGAGGTCGTGGGCAAGGCGTACCGCCTCTACGAAGAGCGTCTGCGCGCGGCCAGCGCGGTCGACTTCGGCGGCCTCTTGCTCCTGTCGCTCGCTCTGTGCAAGGCCGACTGCCCCGCGGCGCCGCTGCTGGCGCAGCTTTTCGACCACGTGCTCGTGGACGAGTTCCAGGACACCAACAACGTGCAGTACCGCTTCGTGCGCTTCCTTTCCCACCGCACGAAAAGCATCACCGTGGTCGGCGACGAAGATCAGTCCATCTACCGCTGGCGTGGCGCCGACATTCGCAACATTCTGGATTTCGAGCACGACCATCCCGGCGCCGGCGTCATCAAGCTGGAGCAGAACTACCGCTCGTCGAGCAACATCCTGCGCACCGCCAACGCGGTCATCGCGCGCAACAAAGAGCGGCGGCCCAAGCGCCTGGTCACGGATCAGGCTGCGGGCGCACCGGTCATAGTGTTCGAAGGCGACAGTGAGCGCGAAGAAGCCGAATTCGTCGCGCGCTCAATCGGCGACGACTTGGCTAAAGACGCCGCGCCCAAAGACTTCGCCGTCTTCTATCGCACGCACGCCCAGTCGCGTGTTCTCGAAGAAGCGCTACGCGTGCACAGCATCCCCTACGTCATCGTCGGCGGCACGCGCTTTTACGATCGCGCCGAGGTGAAGGATCTGCTGTCGTACCTGCGCCTCTTGCAAAACCCGGCCGACGACATCGCGCTCTTGCGAGTCATCAACGTTCCCGCGCGCGGCATCGGTAATACGACTGTGGATCGCTTGGTTGCCGTGGCTCAGGAACACAAGGTTTGCCTGAGCGAGGCGCTGCCGATCGCCATCGAGGACGCGACCCTCCTCGGACAGGCGCCTCGGCGCAAGGTGGCCGAGTTCCACGCGCTCGTCTCCCGGCTGCGCGAGTCCATGGCCTTGCCGCCCGCCGAGCTAGCGGAAAAGGTCCTGGAAGAATCGGGCTACCGCGATTTCCTCGCCGCCGACACCAGCCAGGAATCGGAAGGCCGACTCGAAAACCTGCTCGAGCTCGTCGGCCAGATGCGCGACTACCAGCGCGACACCGAAGATCCGTCGCTGCCCGGCTTCCTCGAGCGCATCACACTCGCCTCCGACGTCGACGGCTACGATCCCGACCGTGGCGCCGTCGCGCTCATGACCGTGCACACGGCGAAGGGCTTGGAATTCGACGTCGTGTTCGTGACCGGGCTCGAAGAAGGCACCTTCCCGCACCAGCGCAGCATCGACGACGATGGCGCCATGGAGGAAGAGCGACGCTTGTGCTACGTCGCGGTCACGCGCGCACGCAAGCGCTTGCACCTGTGCCGCGCGCGTTGGCGTCGGCTGTCCGGGCAAACCTTCGGAGGCGTGCCCAGCCGCTTCCTGCGCGACTTGCCCACCGACGGCATCGAGCACGTGGTCACACCCCAGCGCAGCTACCAAGACGTGAGCACCGAAGGCGCAGGCCCGTGGCAAGGCCGCTGGAGCCGCGACACCCCCAAGCCCCGCAGCCCCGTGTCCGTCAGCCCCATCAAAGCGGCGGCAAAGCCAAGCGGCGAGATCACGCGCCACTATGACGACGGCCAAGCCCCGGGCGGCGAAGGCGAGCTTGGGCTGCGAGTCGGAGTCAAGGTTCGCCACGCCCAATTCGGCGTCGGCGAGGTGCGAGCCTGGCAATCGTCGGGTGCGGATCTGAAGGTGACCGTGCGCTTCGCGAGCGTGGGCGCCAAGACCGTGCTCGCACGCTTCCTGACTCGGCCGTAGGGTGGCGCACACCCAAAGGCCCATGCCCAAATTGCGATTGGGCGAATACCGGACTAGCCTCGTACGTCCAACTCCGGGAGAGGTAACCCATGACCCGATCCGCACTGTGCCTTTTGGCCCTGACGACGCTGTCAAGTTGCGTGGTTCGTACCGAGGGACCGCCGCCAGGCGAGCCCGTGTACTATCCGCCGCCTGAGCCGCAGCCGGTGTACCAGCCGGCGCCCGTCGTGGCTGACGAGGGCCCAATCTTTGTTCCCGGGGCACCGCCGCCGCCGCGCCAGGAATACATTCCGATGGCGCCCGGACCGAACCACTACTGGGTTCGCGGCTACTGGAATTGGAGTGGCTATCAGTGGGACTGGGTGCCTGGGTACTGGGAATATTCGGAGCCGGGTCACATCTACGTCGAGCCGACCTACGTCATCGTGAACGGCCGTTGGGAATACCGCCGCGGCTACTGGCACGATCCGGCCGGCCGCCGCGAATACGTACGCCCCTACGAGCGCCGCGCGCCCCGCGACGATTGGCATCGCTCGGCACCACCGCCCGCCCCGGGCTACGGCCGAGCGGCACCCGGTGGGCCTGTGCCGCCGCCCCGAGGCTATGCACCGGGACCCCAACCCGGCCGGGCCGCGCCCGTAGGACCGCAGCCGGGCCGTCCGGCTCCGCAGCAACCGATGAGCGGGCGTGGTCCGGTCGCGCCGGGCCCCCAACCGCAGATTGGCCACGCGTCACCCATGGGTGGTTCCGCATCGGGACGTGCGCAACCGGGCGGGCCTGCACCGGCCACGGGTGGCGCTCCCCAGCCGGCACCGGCTGGCGGCCCCCGCCGCGGACCGGCCCCAGGCGCCAAGCCCGCGCAGCCGAACAACGGCACGCACCGCAGCCCCGGGAACTAGGATGCCGGCTCGCGGGCCACGTGCGCGAGCGCGAGAGGTGAGCGTGTTCGTGCGGGAGACGCGGGTCGCGAGTGGCATAGGCGAGGGCGGGCAGGCTCACGCCAGCCGCCGACGCGAGCCGCGACCCGCCGGTCGCTCATGCTACCGCAACCGCTCACGCTGGCCGATCTGCGCTGAACCGGAACAACGGGCCGCACGATGGATCTCCGTCGACGGCCGCTTTCGCCGGCTAAAGCACGTACTGCGACAGATCCTCGTCCTTGAGCAGGCCCTGCAGTCGGTCGCGCACGTAAGCAGCGGTAATCGGCACCGTCTGCTCGCCCAGCTCGGGGGCTTCGAACGAAAGCTCGTCGAGCAACCGCTCCATGATGGTGTGCAGCCGGCGAGCGCCGATGTTTTCCATGCGCGCGTTCACGTCGGCTGCGAAGCGCGCGATCTCGGCGATGGCGTCGGCGTGGATGTCGAGGTGAACCTTTTCCGTAGCCAGCAAGGCCGTGTACTGCTTCACGAGCGCGTTTTCCGGCTCGGTCAAAATCCGCACGAAATCGGCGTCAGTGAGCGATTCCAGCTCGACGCGAATGGGGAAGCGTCCCTGCAACTCGGGGATCAAGTCCTTGGGCTTGGCCACGTGGAATGCGCCGGCCGCGATGAAGAGCACGTGGTCGGTCTTGAGCGGACCATACTTCGTGGACACCGTCGAGCCTTCGACGATGGGCAGAAGATCCCGCTGCACGCCTTCGCGCGAAACGTCCGGGCCGCGACCGCCGCCCTCGCGCCCCGCGACCTTGTCGAGCTCGTCGATGAAGATGATGCCGTTCTGCTCGGCCCGCCGAACGGCTTCCTTGGTGATGCGATCCATGTCGAGAAGCTTGCCGACTTCCTCGTCGGTGAGCGCCTCCAGAGCTTCCGGCACGGTCAAGCGGCGATGCTTGGTGCGCTTGTTTTGCGGAAACATGTTCTGAAGGTTGAGCACCATTTCTTCCATGCCGGTGCCGGAAAAGACGTCGGCGAAGGCTTGGCCGCTTTCGCTGGTGTCAACTTCGACCATGCGGTCGTCCAGCTTGCCGTCACGCAGGAGTTTGCGCAGATCCTCGCGGGTCGCCGTCTCGGGTGGCACCGTCTCGGCGCCCGCACCCGGCAGCGCAATGGCCCCCGACGACGTGCGGGCACTCCGCGCGGGCGGCAAGAGAACGTCGAGCAAACGCTCTTCGGCGTGCTCACGTGCGCGCGGCCGCGCCCGCTCGCGCTCCTCCTCGCGCAACATGGACACCGCCGTTTCGGCCAAATCGCGCACCATCGAGTCGACGTCGCGGCCGACGTAGCCCACCTCGGTGAATTTCGACGCTTCCACCTTGACGAAAGGGGCGCTCGCCAGGCGCGCCAGCCGGCGCGCAATTTCGGTCTTGCCGACGCCGGTCGGGCCAATGAGCATGATGTTCTTCGGCGAAATCTCGTCCCGCATATCGCCCGGCACCTGCTGCCTACGCCAGCGGTTGCGCAAGGCCACGGCAACGGCACGTTTGGCCGCGCGCTGGCCGACGATGTAGCGGTCAAGCTCTTCCACGATAGCTCGCGGAGTAAGTGCCTCGCCGCGCTTGGCGTTTGTGGATACTGAAGCGGCCATGCCTAGATCTCCTCGAAGACGAACTTGGTGTTGGTGTAGATGCAGATGTCCGCGGCAATGGCCAGACTGCGCTCGACGATTTCGCGCGCCGACAGTTGGGTCTCGGTCATGAGCGCACGCGCCGCCGCCAAGGCGTAATTTCCGCCCGAGCCCACGGCCGCCACGTCCGTATCGGGCTCGATGATGTCGCCCGTACCCGAAAGCATCAAGATGTGCTCGCGATCCGCGACGAGGAGAAGAGCCTCGAGGCGGCGCAACACCCGGTCGGTGCGCCAGTCCTTGGCTAACTCGACGGCGGCACGCATGAGGTTGCCACTCGATTCCTTCAGCTTGCCCTCGAGCTTTTCGAAGAGTGTCAGCCCGTCGGCAGCCGAGCCGGCGAAGCCTGCGATGATCTTGCCGTCGCCAAGGCGGCGCAGCTTGCGCGCGGTGGACTTGACGACCGTTTGCCCCATCGTGACCTGACCGTCGCTGCCCATGACGATTTTGCCGCCGGAGCGCACAACGAGAACCGTGGTGGCGCGAGTTTTCGGAGATGCCATGCCCGCAGCTTAGCGCGTTCGCAGCGTCGCGCGAGGGTGCGCCTTGTCGTAAACCCTCATCAAGTGATCGATATCCACCTGGGCGTAACGTTGTGTTGTGCGCAAGCTGGCGTGGCCGAGCATTTCCTGGATCGAGCGCAGATCCGCGCCTTCACCGAGAAGGTGCGTAGCGAAGCTGTGGCGTAAGGCGTGCGGCGAAACGCGCTTAACGCTGTTTTGAAGCTCGCGACGGTCGAGCTTGCGCCTGGCCTCGCGGTCGCCCATGCGCAGGCCGCGACGGGAAAGAAAGAGCGCGCTGGTATCGGCAGGGCCCTTGGTTTCGGCCAATACGCGCTCGCGTAAAGGCAGGTAGCTGCGTACTGCCGCGAGCGCTTTGCCACCGACAGGCACGATGCGATCCTTGCCGCCCTTGCCTCGGCGAACCGTGATCTTCGCGCCGTCGCCGTTGGCAGCGACGTCGTCCAGGTCCAAGTTGCACGCCTCCGAGATGCGCAACCCGCCGCCGTAGAGCACCTCGAAAAGCGCTTGGTCGCGCGCGCTTTCGAAATCGGACGGCGCGTGCGTGGGCGCGCCGTCGAGCAGGCGCGACGCCTCTTCCTTGCCAAGAAATGCCGGCAGCCGATGCGCGCGCTTGGGGCCGCGCAACCCAGACACCGGACTGGCGGCGACGAGCTTGCGACGAACGAGCATGCGAAAGAACGTCTTGAGCGCGGACAGCTTGCGTCCCACCGTGGCGGGATCGTTCTTTCCGTGCAAGCTGGCGAGGTACGAACGGCACGCGATGGTGTCGAGCTCGGCGACCGTAAGTGGCGCCGAGTCGCCGCCGTCGCCCCGTTTTTCATGCACATGCGCGAAGACCTCGCCCAGATCCGCCAGGTACGCGCGCACCGTGTGCGACGAGGCGCGCTTCTCGCTTTCGAGATGCTGGCGGAAAAGGTCGAGGAGCGGCTCCATCACGTCCGATCCTAGTCCCAGCAGGGGCAATCGCCAAAAAGCGCTAGGAGGCTTTCACTTCGGCCGCCGACTCGCCGTCTTCGACGTCGGCGCCCCAGCCGCAATCCTTGGCGATGCAGCGCAGGCGGGTCGACGAACGCGTCACCTTCTGCACGACGAAGGCCGCTCCGCACTGCGGGCATGCCTTCGGAATCGGGCGATCCCAAGACACGAAATCGCACTTGGACTTGGAGTAATTCGAACAGCCGAAGAAGGTCTTGCCACGCTTGGATCGCTTTTCCGTGAGATACCCGCCGCAGTTCGGCTTGGGGCACGCCACCCCGAGGGAAATCGGGCTGGTGGTCTTGCAGTCCGGATAGCGCGAGCACGCCAGGAACTCGCCGAATCGTCCGCGCCGCACCACCATCGGCGAGCTGCATGTCGGACACGTCTGATCCGACGGCCGCGTGGTGGGCAGCACGTTCAGCGTGCCGTCGGGGTTGCGCGTGTATTCCTTGGTGTTGCGACACTCGGGATAGCCCGAGCAGGCCAGGAAATGCCCGTTGCGGCCCCACTTGATGACCATGGGCTTGCCGCACTTTTCGCAAATCTCTTGCGTGGGCTCTTCCTCGCGCTTGATGTCGCGCATTTCTACTTTGGCGCGGGTCAGGTCGCGCTCGAAGGGAACGTAGAAGTCGCGCAAAAGCTTGATCCAGTCGGCGGCGCCTTCCTCGACCTCGTCGAGCTGCTCTTCCATCTGCGCAGTGAACGCCGTGTTCAAGATGTCCGGGAAGCTCTTGAGCAAAAGACCGTTCACGACCACGCCAAGCTCGGTGGGCGCCAGGCGGCCTTCGCGCTTTTCCACGTAGCCGCGATCCTGGATGGTCGACAGAATGGCCGCGTAGGTCGACGGCCGCCCGATGCCCTTTTCCTCCAGCTCCCGCACCAGCGTCGCTTCCGAGTAGCGTGGCGGCGGCTGCGTGAAATGCTGCTCGGGCTTCTCGCCAACCACGCGGACGGCTTCGCCCTCTTTCACGTCCGGCAGGACGCCACTGCTTTCGTCCTCGGCGGCGTCTTCCTGAGTCTCGGCATAGACGTCGAGAAATCCCGGAAAGCGCATGACCTGGCCGGAAGCGCGCAGACCGACACGACCGGCGTCGATCTCGATGGTCGTCTGGTCGAACACGGCGGGCATCATCTGGCACGCCACGAAGCGGTTCCAGATGAGCGTGTAGAGCTTGATGAGATCTTCGGTCTCGCGCTCGTCGCGACCGGCCTTGTTTTCCGTGAGCAGCGCGCGCACGCGTTCCGGATCGTGGTCGAGGAGCGACGGCCGAATCGCTTCGTGCGCGTCTTGCGCGCTCTTCTTCGACTTGAAGACATTGGGCTCGGCCGGCACGTGGGCCGCACCGAAGCGATTGGCGATGAACGTACGGACGTCGCGAACCGCGTCGTCGGAGATGCGGGTCGAATCGGTACGCATGTAGGTGATGAGACCGGTGGGACCTTCGGCTCCAAGCTCGACGCCTTCGTAAAGGCGCTGCGCAAGCCCCATGGTTCGCTTGGGCGAGAAGCGCAACTTGCTCGATGCCTCTTGCTGCAGGCGCGAGGTGATGAACGGCGCGGGCGGGTTTTTCTTGCGCTCTTTGCGCTCGACCGAAGCGACACGCAAGCTGGCCTGGCGAATCAGATCGAGTGCTTCGCGCGCCTTGCCCTCGTCGGGCAGAACTGGCTTTTCGCCATCGATCTTCGCCACGCGGGTGAGGAACGAGGGCGGCGTCTGGCCTTCAACCTGCACCTCGACCGACCAATACTCTTCGGTCTGGAAGGCTTTGATTTCGTCTTCGCGCTCGACGACCAGACGCACGGCGACGGACTGCACCCGGCCGGCGGAAAGGCCGCGACGAACCTTGGCCCACAAGATGGGACTGATCTGGTAACCCACCAAGCGGTCGAGTACGCGGCGCGCCTGCTGCGATTCGTACTTCTTCACGTCGAGATCGAGGGGATGCGCGATGGCCTCGAGCACCGCCTTCTTCGTAATCTCGTTGAACATCACGCGGCGGATGTTGCCGTTGGACGGGCGAATCTCGTCGGCGATATGCCACGCGATGGCTTCGCCCTCGCGATCAGGGTCGGGCGCCAGCAGCACCTGCGCCGCTTTCTTGGCTGCGCTCTTGATTTCGGCGATGACTTTCTTCTTGCTGTCGATGACGACGTAATTCGGCTGAAAGTCGTGCTCGATGTCGATGCCAATCGTGGCCTTGGGCAGATCCTTGACGTGTCCGACGGAAGCCTTCACCTCGTAGCCGGGACCCAAGTACTTCTTGATCGTGCTCGCCTTGGCCGGCGACTCTACGATGACCAGGGTACCGCCACCGCTCCGCTTCGAAGCGCGCGCCGGTGCAGCTTTCTTGGCCGTTTTCGCCTCGGGCTTGCTTTCCGCTGAGTCCGCTGCGGCAAGGGTGGTCGCGTCGGGCACAACGGGCGCGACGCTTTTTCCCGCTACGGCGGTCTTCTTTGCAGGGGTTTTGGCTTTTTCGTTCGCAGCTTTCTTGCTGCTCTTTGCGCGCGGTTTTTTCTCAGCAGCCACGTCCAATGACCTCATAGATGCCGCCCGCTCGGCGGACCCAACCTTCCATCTCGACTTCGGCCAACATGCCTAAGATCGAAGGCAGACTCGTGCCCAGTCGTCGACAAAGCGACGCTGGGGTGTCCGCACCCGATGCGATGGCATCGAGCAACGGCGCAAAAGCTGGCGATGGTTGCGCCACCAAGGTGAACGCTGTCGACACGACCTGTCCCGCCAAGGCACGCTCGATGTCGTCCGCCGACGCCACCGCCACGCCAGCGCCTTCGCGAAGCAAGCGGTCCGTACCCGCACTGCCGGGAACCGCAAAAACCGGCTTACCCAGCTTTTTTCCCCAGCTCGCGGTGATGAGCGCGCCCGAGCGAGCTGCCGCTTCGACGACGATGACCACCGACGCGAGCGCAGCGATGATGCGGTTGCGCGCCGGAAACTGCCCGGGGCGCGGCTTCGTGCCGGGCGCGTACTCGGAAAGCAGGGCGCCCGCCCTGCCAATGCGCACGAACAGATCGGCATGGCGGTCGGGATAGACCACGTCGGTTCCGCAACCCAAGACCGCCAAGGTGGAGTTACCCGCAGCCAGAGCGCCTTCGTGGGCCGCCGCATCAATGCCGAAGGCACCGCCCGAGACAATCGTCGCGCCTGCCCGGGCGAGGTTGTAGGCGATCTGGGATGCTCCATCGCAAGCGACCCGACTGGCGGCCCGCGCACCCACCATCGCTACGAGGCGCTGGCCTTCGGCGGGAAGTCGCCCGACCCACCACAGGGATCGCGGGGGATTGGGCAAGGCAAGCAATTGACCAGGATATCCCGGTTCGCTCGGGCCGACCCTTCCGTCGGCTCCACGGCAGGCAGCACGGCTATCGCTGTGGCCATCCGGGAAACCGGGAAACCAACCCTGTTTTGGCGCGGAAAAAGTCATCCCTGACCTTCTCGGCAAAACGGCATCTTGGTTTCCGACCAATTGCATAGCGTCGCAAGCTGATAGCGCCTGACCCAAAGAAGATCAAGGAGTTGTGGCAAAGTGCCCGAAATTCAAGGGGCTAGCCAGGACGCGCTCGCCGCGATTCCGGGGTGCGCAACTCCCGCCAGCGGCGGTGAGTCGCAATCAGTGGCCCTTGCGCATCTCGGTCAACTCGCCGATTCGGAGCTCTTTGGTAGCGCGCGCAATCCACGCCACCGACGCCTCTTCCCGCACGTCGACGACGAGAATCTCTCCGACGACTTCACGCGGCGAATTCGGATCGTGCACTTCCCAGCTTTCCAAGGTGCCCCGGTAGCCGTCGCCTCGGCGAATGACGAAGGTGCGATTGCCAATCTGGACGCCGTCGCGCTTGCCGCGATTGAGCACCACGAAGTGACCTGGGCTAAGCAGCGTATTCGGAGCAAAGGTCGCAATGACGCGCGCCTCGAGATTGACGTCGCTGGGACGCGGCTCGATGCGCTTGAATTGGTGCACGAATGCGCTTACCCGGGCGCCGCGTTCGATGGGCGCGATCGTGTCGGCCAGGGTGCCGCGAGCGACGTCGTTTTCGGCGATTTGGTTGATCACGATGTCGCCCACGATGTGGACGAGATAGCCGTAGGTCTTACCGGTGGTAGCGTCCACGACGGGGTTGTCGGTATCGGTCGTGAACACGGAATAACGCTCGCCCGGCTTCAGCGGCGACCGGTCCGGATAGCGCAAGTACGCCTGATCCGTGCTCGCCAGCATGATCTTTTCCTCACGCGAGCCCGTGATGCTCGCTGCTTGATCCAGATCCTTTGCTTCGATGAAGCCCATCTCGCGAAGCAAAATCGCGTTTCCGTCCGCCACGCCAACCCGATTCACCGAGAGAAGACCGGTACGAGTCGCGGGAGCAGGCGCGGCGGGAGCTGCGCTCGCCGTCGTGGGCGCGCTGGCACCCAACCGAACGACATCGCCAGGGAAAATCCAGTGAGGATTCGTGATGATCGGGTTCGCCGCCCATAAGCGCGGCCAGCGCCAGGGATCGCCGAAGTACTTCGAGCACAGCGACCACAAGGTGTCGCCCTTCTGCACGACGTGCAACTCAGGTGCGGGTCCCACTGCCGGCGTGATGCTCGCCTTGCCGTCGTCCTCCGACGCCGTCGCATCCACGTTGAAAAGGCCGGGCGAAGAGAGGCCGTTGGCCGTGTTTTCGATGCGGCGGTCGCTCGCATCGCTTGGGCCGCGACTGATGGTCTTCGAGCTGGTGCCTTTGCCGATCGACGGCGGCGGTACATCGGAATCACCGTCCGTCAACGTCTCGCTTCGCACCGTGCCCGGAAGCAGCGACCACACGAAAATCCCCAGCATGCTGAGTAAACGTAGAAATTTCACGGAGCCTCCTCCTGCGAGCGCGTCGCCTTCGCCGCGGCAGCAGCACTGCCTTCGCCCAGTGAAAAGGAATGATCCAACTCGGCCAGGCGTGCCGCGGCCAGTCCCGCAGCTTCGTGGCGCGGATACGAACGCTGCAGCTGCAGAAGTGTCTGCTTGCCCGCATCGGCGCTACCAAGAGCGAGATAGCTGAAGCCGACCTTGAGCAAGGCGTCCGGCACCTTGTTGCCGTTCGGATAGCGTTCGATCACGCGACGAAACTCGCGCACCGCTTGTGCGAATTCCTTGCGGTCGTAGAAGCACTCGCCAATCCAATACTGAGAATTGTCCGCCAGATCCGAGCTCGGGAAGTTGCGCAGAAATTCTCGGAACAGCTGTTCCGCTTCGGTCTGATTGCCGGCCCGCAAGGTCTCGTAAGCCCGGCGGTACAGACGAACGGCCTCGGCGCCGTCGTCGCGCGCGGGTCGCGGCGCCCCCTCGCGCGCGACGTGAATGGTCGGCGCTGGTTCGCGCACGATAGACACTTCGGCCGTATCGCCACGCAGGCGGAGCACAGGGCGGTGCACGTTGCTCTTGGCCGCCTCGCCGGCATATTCAATCTCAGGCTCGACGTCCGTCTCGGTGCCGGCAGGAACCGTCGGGCTCGTGGCCACGGCCGCCGCCGGATGCAGCGCCACCGTCGGCAGCTTGGGTAGCTCGGCCTTTTCCTCGTTGACCTTGCGACTTTCGAGCTGGTCGCTGAGGATGAAAAGACGATTCTCCAGCTCCTCGACCTGGCGAGCATAGGTCGCGTTCTGCGCGCGCAGCGCTTCGATGGAAATCCGGAGCTGCTCGGTCTCGCTTTGGCTGGCTTTACGTTGAGCACACGAGGCCCCGAGGGCGACGACGCTCGTAAGTACAAGGACACGGACAGGTAGGCGCATGGTGCCTCAGGGTGCGATCATAGGCCCCATCGACAGGAAAGCGCAAAAACTGAGAAGGGTTTCGCGCCCGACACCGGCCCGGGAGCTTGTGGGGAAATGGCGTACCGTCAGTCGTCGGTTGGGTCGTCGGTTGGCTAGGTGCAATCCGCCAAAATGGCGCCGGCTCCACGCGCGAGCAGCGTATCGGCCAATGAGACGCCCAGCTCTTCTGCCCGGCTTGGATCGCCCGCAATCATGTCCGCGATGAGCTGCGTGCCGTCGGGCCGGCCGACGAGGCCACGCAAGACGACTTGGCCACCGACGAGCTGAGCGTAGCCCGCGACCGGCGTTCGACAGCTTGCTCCGAGGCGCGCCAGGAACGCACGCTCGGCTGCGACCGCCAGCGCGGTTTCTTGATGATTCAGCGCCTCGGTGAGCGAGCGAACGCGCGCGTCGGCAGAACGCGCCTCGATGGCCAGGGCTCCCTGGCCTGCGGCCGGCAGCATGCGGTCGGCGGAGAGTCGCTCGGCAATCCGATCGGCAAAGGCAAGACGATCGAGGCCCGCGCACGCCAAGATGGCAGCGTCGACAACGCCCTCGGCGACCTTGCGCAGCCGCGTGTCGAGATTGCCGCGCAGAATTTCGATCTGAAAGTCCGAGCGAACGGCCTTGAGCTGGCAAGCCCGGCGCAGACTCGTGGTGCCGACGCGAGCCGAGGCGGGCAACTGGTCGAGCTTGAGACCCGAACGGCTAACCACAGCGTCGCGAACGTCGGCACGCGCCGGAACCGCGACCACGGCAAGTCCTTCAGCCAGCGCACCGGGCACATCCTTCATGCTGTGAACCGCGAGATCGATTTCACCCGCCAAGAGCGCGGCTTCGATCTCTTTGACCCATAGGCCCTTGCCGCCGGCATTCCACAAAGGACCCGACGACAAGCGGTCGCCTTCCGTGACGATGATCTTTTCGTCGACCACGAGATCGGGATGAGCTGCACGCAAGGCTTGTGCGACGAAGCCGGCCTGCCAGCGCGCCAGCATGCTGCCGCGGGTACCGAGGACGATGCGATTGCCGGAGCTCATCGCCAATCAATAGCCTGCCTGAGCCAGCGCGGCCAGCACGACCGCGCGCCCGCAGCTTGGATCGAGCGGCTTCGCGAGAAAGCCCGGCTCCACTTCGTAGGCAGTCTCGCCGAGAATGACGGAATTCATGTACACCTCGGCTCCCATCGCCGCGATGGCCGCCTTCATTTTGGCGCGGCCGATTAACTTGTTCCCTTCGTCGGATCCGCCAGCGACGTGATCGAAGTAGTAGCCGGGGATCATTCGCACCGCCACGCCGGAGCCGCTGAATGTCATGACCTCGCCGGACAGCTCGACCTTGTCGGTCGTAACCCAGCGATCAACGACGTCTTGGGGAATGAAAATCTTGACCGACATATCCGCCGAAACCGCGCTTGTGCGCGAAGGCTAGCATCGCTGGGGCAAGGGCACAAACGCGCCGATTTCGTGCTAAGACCTGGGCATGGCAAGTGCGAACACTTTCGACGTCACCGACGCGAACTTTCAGACCGAGGTCGTCCAATCCAAGCTCCCCGTGCTAGTGGATTTCTGGGCCACCTGGTGCGGTCCGTGCCGAGCCATCGCACCGCACCTCGACGCTTTGGCGCAGACCTATGCCGGCAAGATCCGCGTCGGCAAATGCGACATCGACCACAACCCGGGCGTGCCGACCCAGTTCGAAATTCGCAGCGTGCCGACCCTGCTCTTGTTCAAGAACGGGCAGGTCACTGGTCAGCTGGTGGGCGCCGTTCCGCGGGCTCGCATCGAGGATCTGATTTCCAAGGCCGTGTAGTCCACGATCCCTGCGAGCGCTCGGGGTCGCGGCAATCCGGTCAATCCCGTTTGGGCTGAGGTTCTAAACTGTTGCCCACGTAGACGATCACGCAGGTGATGTTGTCGTCGCCGCCGCGTTCGTTGGCAATCTCGATGAGGGCGCGGCCTGCCTCGCCGTAGAACTGGCCCGCCAAAATCCGGCCGATTTCTTCGGTCGAAAAGTAGTTCGACAGGCCATCGGAGCACAGAAGGAAGGCGTCGCCTGGCTCGACGGGAACCGTGAGAAGATCGGGCGACACCGTCGGTTCGAACCCGACAGAGCGCGTAATGATGTTGCGGAAGCGCGAGACCATGGCATCACCCGGCGAAAGCAGACCGGCGCGCACCTGTTCTTGAATCCACGAATGGTCTTCGGTCAGTTGGCGCGCACGCCCGTCACGCACCAGATAGGCGCGCGAATCGCCGACGTGGCAGAGGGTAAGGCCCTGACCGTGAAAACAGACGCCTGTGAGCGTGGTGCCCATACCGGCCAGCTCAGGTGTGATTTGCGCGCTTTCGTAAATGGCGAGCGACGCTTGCGTCGTGGCCTCTTTCATGGCTGCGGCCACAGCCGCCGGATCCGCCACACGATCGACGGCGCTAAGCCGCTCGGTCATTTCCTTCTCCAGCACCTCGACGGCCATTCGGCTGGCCCGTTCACCCCCGAGGTGTCCGCCCATCCCATCGGCCACAGCGTAGAGCCCGAGTGCATCGTTGCACACGTAGCTGTCTTCGTTGTGATCGCGCTTGAGACCGACGTCGGTCGCGCTCCAGCCGCGCAGCTTCATCGGGCATACGCTAGCGCGACTCGTGGATTCACGCTAGCGACCCGCGCCGGAACTTTCATCGACGGCCGAAACGGCCGCGCCGGCCGCTGGCAATTCGGACGACGACGGACCGTCTTGGGGTGAGGCCGCGGGCGCCGGATTTGTGCTCGGCGCGCTCGGCGCATTCGGATCGACGGGAATGGCGGCTGGTACGGGCACCGGCACACGCTTGGGAGCCGCTCGACTCTCGATGATGAAGTCCACGCGGTTCGGGCCTGGCCCAAGACCGGAGACTTTCAGCCGCTGCGGATCGATGCCCTCTTTGACGAGCTCGCCCAAGACGGCTTCCCCTCGCTCTTGCGTGACCTCCCTGCTAGCGTCCTTGCCGCGAACGTCGATGCGAACCTTCGTCACCTCGACGTGGCCTTTGAGCACACGCGCCACCAAGCCCACCAGCATGTGACTGTTGGTCGACAGCTGCGGCTTGCCGCCAGCGCCGGTGAAGAAATTGATGTGCTCGGCAAGATAGACCTTGTCGTCGTTTTCCCCGAGCCTCACGAAGACCGGGCCAGGATCAGGACAGCCGTCGTCATCTTTGAAAAAGTTGAGCGTCTCAGGCTGATTTGGGCACTTGTCGAGCTTGTCGGGAATACCATCGTGGTCGTTGTCGGGATCGGGACAGCCGTCGTTGTCCTCGAAGCCGTCGAAGTCCTCCGCCTCGTTGGGACAGGCATCGTACGCGTCGGGAATGCCGTCGCCGTCGTTGTCGTAGTCCGGACAACCATCGTCGTCCTGGAAGCCGTCCTTGTCTTCCGGCTCATCGGGACACTTGTCGCGCACGTCAGGGATCCCATCGCCGTCGCTGTCTTCGACGTTGCTTGGACAACCGTCGTTCGGACGCTTGCCCTTGCCATCCTCTTTGTCGTTGGGGCAGGCGTCGTTGATGTCGGGAATTCCGTCGCCATCGTTGTCGAGATCGGGGCAACCGTCGTCGTCTTGGAAGCCGTCCATGTCCTCGGGCTCGTTGGGACACTTGTCGACGACGTCGGGGATCCCGTCGCCGTCATTGTCCAGCTCGGGACAGCCGTCGTCGTCCTGGTAGCCGTCGCGATCTTCGGGCTCGTCCGGACATCGGTCGGAAATGTCGGGAACACCATCGTGATCGCGATCGCGGAAGTCGGGCGCCCAGCCGAGGCCAACGTAACCGCGCACGCTGGGACTGCCAACGCCGTTGTCGAGGCCGAAGCCCGCGCCGAGGATCAGATTGAGCATCGACGGAAGGTAGAAGCGCAGAGCTCCATCCAGCTCGGCGGGGTTCGTGTCGACGTATTTCGAAGCAAGGCGGCCCGTGACCTCGGCCAAGACGCCAATCGCCTCGGTGGCCTTGGCTTCCGCCGCGAAACCGTAGAGCATCGCGTGCGACTCGGGCGTGGCGAAGAATTGGGATTTCTCGCGCAGGAGGCCGCCCGCCATAAGGACGGCACGGAAGCTTTCACCGCGCTGGTATTCGAGGAGCGCGCGCACGCGTCCGCTGACCGTCTTTTCCCCGAGGAAGGCCGATTCGTCGCCGGTGGGCAACGTTCCACCCGCCGATAAACTGAGCAAGAAGGCGCGATCCTTACCAAAGCCGACGAGCTCGGCCTTGCCTTCGAGTCGGAGGTCGCCCATCGCCAACGCCGTCGCCGTGCTGCCGGTAAATCTGCCGTAGGCGTCGAAGGCGTCGCCACCCCAGGTAAGCGCGAGCGGCAGGGCAACGCCGATTTCGAATCGGTTGCGTATTCCGACCGCACCCACCAGCTCGGCCATACCGAGGTTGCGCACCGGCACGACGGCCGCACCGTTCACGGTGCCTTCGGAATAGGAAAATGGTTGGCGCGCGTAGCTCACGACAAGCCCGAGGCTGACCAGGCGGTGCTCGAGGACTTCGGCGCTATCGAGCGTGATGAAGCTGTGTGCGCCGACCGCGGGCTGAAACAGCTGCACGTCGAAGGAACGATCCATCCGCGGCGGCGCCGGAGGACTGGCAGTTTGCGCTTGCACGTCCGCGAGCGCTCCCCAAAGCGAAAGAGACACCACAAGACCGACCCATCGAACGCAGGACATGGCTATTCCGAGCGATCATAAGCGCGCTTGCCGCAGCTGTCTAATTGCGGCGGAACGAAAGTACCTAGCCCAGCTAGCGGCCCGCAGGTGGTTGAAAGACGATGTCGTACGTGAGAACGGAATCCACGGCCTCGCCTTTCGCGTTCTTCGAAGGATGGAACTTGTGCAACCAGATGGCCTTGAGCGCCGCCTCATCCATGCCGTAACCAACTTTTCCGATCACGCGTGCCGAGCGGACATTGCCACGGCGATCGACGCCGATCTTGAGGTGGACTCGCCCGCCGATCCCCATTCGCCTCGCCATTTCCGGATAGTCGGGATTGACCTTCACGGAAGGCACCGCCAAGTCATCGATCGACTCGTCGTCCACCGGGTTGAACGCGCCTTCTGGAGACGGCGCAGCCGGGAGGGGAGCCGGCGGCGCCTTTGCCGCCGCTCGATCGCTGGTCATCAGCGTGTTGCCGACCGGAACTGCGACCGGACTTTCACCCGTCACGACGGAATCTTGGGTCACGCCGAACACCGGCTTGGGCGGCTCCTCGGTGGGCGGCGCCTGCTTCACTTCCTGGTTGGGCATGGGCGGCGGCTTGACGTGCGGGCTGAGCTTGCGCACGACGAGCTTGGGCGTGGTCTCGGGCGGCGGCGGATCGGGGAGCGGCGGCGACGGCGGAAGCGGCTCGGGTGGCGAGGAGGTCAGATCCACCTCGACGGGAAGAGCCATCGATGCGGGCGCGCGCCGCGCGGGCAGGGCGACGAACACCGCCGCCAGCAGCACGTGCAGTGCGATCGCCACGGCTGCGCCCCACAGGGATGCATGCTTGACCACCGATGAAGCGCCGCTCTTCACTTCCTCGCTCCTTGCGCTGGAGCCGAAATTCTACCTCATCGGCGGGGCTTCGCCGGGCGGGTTTTGCACCGGTGGCGCCGAGGCCGAGCTGTCCACGTTGATGGCGAACTTACGCACGCCCGCTCTCTTCACGAAATCGATGATGTGCACGACGGCGCCGTGGGGCACCACCTTGTCGGCGGCGATGATGGCCTGCAAATCGGGATTCTTCGGTAGCTCGGCTGCAATCTGCTTGGCCACCTGTGCTTCATCCGAACGGTCGCCGTTGAGGTACAGCTGGCCGTCCTTCGTCATCGTCAGCGCGAGCGTCGTGCGCGTTTGGTCGCTACCGCTGGCCGCCTTAGGCAGATCGACTTTGATGGATGGATTCACGATGTACGAGGTGGTCACCATGAAGATGATGAGCAACACCAGCGTAATGTCGACGAGCGGAGTCACGTTGATGTCCGTGATCATCCGCGACGCATCGTCGTCCTCGAACTGACTTGCCGCCCCCGCCACGACTAGGCTCCCTTGTCTTTGGCGTCTGGCTTGTCTTGGTCGCGCGCGCCGGTGAGCACCATGTGCGCCAGCGCATCGACGCGGCCCATGGTTCGGCGAATGCGGCCCTGAAAAATGTTGAACGCGACGACGGCGGGCAACGCCACCAGAAGACCGACCGCCGTGGCAACCAGCGCTTCGGCGATGCCTGCCATGACCACCGCCGCGCCGCCGCCTTGATTCTTCGCGAGATCGGCGAAGGCCTTGATGATGCCGAGAACGGTTCCGAAAAGTCCGATGAACGGAGCGTTGTTGCCGAGGGTCCCCAGAATGCCGAGATGCTTTTCCAAGGACAGCCGCTCGCGGGATCGCGCGCTCGCCATCGCTTCGACAGCGGCCGTGGATCCGCGAGGAAGCTCGTCGAGGCCGACCAGGGCGACACGCACTTCGGGACAGCGGGGCGCCCCGAGCAGCTCGCGCGCGGCTTTGCCGTCGCCTTTGGCGAGTGCCGCGCGCAACTTGTCGCTGACGGCATCGAAGTCGTTCACCCGGCCGGCCATGGCAATCGCGCGTTCGACCATCACCGCGACGGAGAGAATGGACAGAAAGACGAGCAGCCACAAGACCCAGCCCGACCCGAGGTTGGTGAACGCGAGCATGTGTTCCGAAATGTTCATGGTGTACCGTTTCCTGGGCCTTCTGCCGACTGTGCGAGCGAAGCTAGCACAGGTTCGTCCTGTCTTCCCTGGTCGACGCCGAGCGCGTCGAGAACGACTGTGGCGTAGCTCCCAGCGGGCAGCGAAAAGCGCAGGCGCAAGCAGCTTGCCTCGTCGGTGAACAGCGGTTCACCAGGCGTGAGCTTGACCACCACTGGTCGCCGGCTGCCGGGCAGCGCGCGACCAAATTGCGCCAGCTCGTCGGCGCCGATGCCGAGGTCGGCGAGTGCCCGCTCTTCGAGCGCACGCGCCTCGCTGCCTGGCTCGGGCTCGCGCACGCGCCCGCCCGGCAGGGGCGCCGTGGGCACGATTTCGCCCGAGTCCACGCGCGTCTGGTCGGCAGCCGCATCGGTAGAGTTGAATTGCCCGCCACTCTCGACTCTTTCAAGGATGTCGCCCTGGCGCACGCGCAGAAGGCCGCCGCCGGCAGCACGCAGATCGAGCACCCGATTGAAGACCGCCGATTGTACCGAAGAAAACAGGAGCTTGCGCTTCCGGTTATCCGATTCGCGACGCGTGCCACGCAGGATCGCGAGCCCGCGCTCGACGTTTTGGCCGGTGGCGCCGAATCGCTGATGCCCGTAGCGGTTGGGCACACCTTTGGCCACCAACTCGTCGAGTGCACTCGCGATGCGTTTCGCGTCGTCTGGCGCGAGCTCGGTCAGGACGACTTCGAAACGGTTGCCGTGCAGATGACCGACCCGCAACTTGTTGCGATGCTGGCTCACGTCGAGCACGCGCATCCCTTGCACCGCGATTTCTTGCGCGCGCTCGCGAGCGACGGCGGGCACGCTCAGCCACTGCCGCGTAGTCGCGCGCCGGTCTTTCATGCCCGCGTAGCCCACGTCGCGCGCCTGCACGCCGAGTACGGCGGCAACCTTGCCGACCGCATCGAACGTCGTCAGATCCTGCTTTTCAATCCACAGATACGTGTGGTCGCCTTCGCCGCACGGGCTGTACGCAGGGATTTCCTCGACGAAGAACGTCTCGGGGCTGGAAACGAAGCGAGCCATCGCAATAAACGACGGTCGAGCGGCCTCAGCCGCTGATAGGCGGCATCGTCTGATCAGAGGGATTGTCGCCGTAGCGCTGCTTGATGAAATCCAGGAAGAGCTCGGCGCGCTTGATCTGCAAGCTGTTGCCGTACTCATGCGCCACGCGTTCGAACAGTTGCTTGGCGCGAGCGGCATTGCCGAGCTTGAGGTTGGTCTCGCCGAGCGTGATCATCAGCTCGCCTTCCTGGCCGGAATCAGGGTACTGCCGAAGAGCGCCTTCGATGCGCAGCACGGCCGCCTTGGGATGGCCGCGGTCGAGGTAGAAGCGCGCCACGTAGACTTCGTGCTCGATGAGCCGGCGCAAGACATCTCGACGATAGGCTTTGGCCTGCTTGACGTAGGCCGCATCCGGATACTTGGCCAGCGCGCTGTCGAGCTCGCGAAGCGCGTCTCGCACATACGACTGATCCTTCTCGTAGGCCGGCGGCAAGATGAACCAATCGTCGGGCATTTCTTTGACGTAGCACTCGGCAATGCGAAAGGCGGTGTAGCCGTCCTCGACCTTTTCATGCGTCGGGTGCAGGCGCGCGAAGCTCTTGTACGAATCGATGGCTTCTTGGTAGTTGCCGCGCGCGAATTCCGTGTCGGCCAGCGCCAGCTCGGCAAGGCCCGCGTACTTCGAGAACGGGAACTTCTGCTTCACGTAGGTGAAGTAGTGCGACGCCTCGACGTAGTTCTCTTTCTTGAGCTCTTCGAGACCGCGCTCGTAGTTCTGCTTCGCGGTCATGGAATAGTTGACTTGCTTGGCATCGTCGCTGGACGCACAGGCGACGATACCGGTCGGCAAGAGCAAGACGGCAAGCAACAGAATCTTGTGGGCTGTTTGAGGCACGGGCGTAGTATCCTACTTTCGCGATGGCCATCCGTCCACGGTATCTCCTGCTCTTGACGCTTGCGGCGTTGGCATGCACGACCTGGAAGACAGATCTTCGCCGGCAACAAGCCCAAGGCGTGCAGGAACGCGGTCCCGTACCAAACCTGGCCGGTGCGCGCTGTGCAGGCGGACACTGCCGATGTCGCACGTCGCGCGACCCCGCCGAAACGGCGCCACCGCCGCCCGGCAAGAAGCGGATCGAGATCCGCATGTCGGCCAATAACGGCCAAGTCACGCTGGATTCGCCTTCGGCCGGACATTTCGAACAGAGCGGACCGGAAGAGGCGTGCTTCTACGTCGACCTGGAGCTGAGCCTCATCCACGACTTCCACATGGACAGCCAGGAAGCCGAACATCGCCGCGGCGTCGTGCCCCATGTGCACATTGCCGAGTACGGCCCAGCGGGACCGTACTGGTACGACATCTTGGACATCGAATGCGGCGCGGGCGACCGGGGCTGCGACCTCGACCACGCCCGCGCATGGGGCGAAAGTTGGCTGTCGATTCGAAAGCGGGGCCGCCTGGAGGCGTGCGGCTCGATTTCCGTCACCGGCCTCAAGTGGGGAACCTCCGGCGGCGAGGATGCGCAAGACGGCGGCATGCTGCGCGACTTCGAGACGACGTTTTCGCTTGAAGTTCGGAAGTTTGCGCCGCAATTTCCTCCCGGCGCATCGGAGTGCCTGATTAAACCGTAGGCTCCTTTATGAAACTGCATCTGATAGGTATCGCCGGAACTGGAATGGGTTCCTTGGCCGGGCTTCTGCGGGCCGCCGGCCATGACGTGCGCGGCTCCGACGAGCACGTGTATCCGCCCATGTCGACCCAGCTCGAGGAGCTTGGAATTCCCGTGATGGTCGGGTTTTCCGCCGAGAACCTCGCGTGGGAGCCCGATCGGGTCGTGGTGGGCAACGTGTGCCGCCGCGATCACGTGGAGGTTCTGGCGGCCCAGGCGCGCGGCATACCGCTGACCTCGTTCCCGGCGCTCTTGTCCGAGCTGTTTTTGGCCGACAGCAACTCGATCGTCATCGCCGGAACGCATGGCAAGACCACGACGTCGTCGCTGATGTCCTTCGTGCTTTCCGAGGCCGGGCGCGATCCATCGTTTCTCGTCGGCGGCGTGCCCATTAATTTCTGGCGTTCGTGGCGGCTCGGGCATGGTTTCGACTTCGTCGTCGAAGGCGACGAATACGACACGGCTTTCTTCGACAAGAAGTCGAAGTTTCTCCATTACCGGCCAAAGCTGGTGATTCTCACCTCGGTCGAGTTCGACCACGCCGACATCTTCGCCGACGAGGCGGCGGTCAAGCGGGCGTTCCGCGAATTCGTCGAGCTCATTCCGCCCGACGGAAATCTCGTGGTCTGCGCAGCGTCGCCGGGCGCGCTCGAGGTGGCGAAGAGCGCGCATTGCAAGGTCACCACGTACGGTCGGCCGGGCACCGACGCGCAGTGGACATTCGAGGTCACGGGTCGAAAGATGGGCGGTCGCTCGATCTTGCGCTTGGCGTTCGAAGGCAAGGGCATGCTCACCCTCGACACGGGGATGGCAGGCATCTTCAACATGGAGAATCTCGCCGGCGTGATTGCGGCGGCCCATTGCCTCGGCATCGAAATGCCGAAGCTGGTGCGTGCGTCCCGGCATTTCTTGGGGGTCAAGCGCCGTCAGGAAGTGTGCGGCATCGCCTACGGCGTGACGGTGGTCGACGATTTTGCCCACCATCCGACCGCGATTCGCGAGACCTTGGGTGCGCTTAAGGGCCGCCACGGTCCGGGCAAATTGATCGTCGCCTTCGAGCCGCGCTCGGCGACAAGCCGACGGTCGGTCTTCCAACACGACTTCGCGCAAGCACTCGCCAGCGCGGACGAGGTGGTGCTGGCGCCACTTTACGCGCCGGAAAAAGTTCCCGAAGGCGAGCGGCTGGATGTGGAGAAGCTCGCTGCCGATTTGCGCAGCCAAGAAGTTCCGGCGCGCGTGATCGCCGGAGCCGAGGCAACGGCCGAGCACCTGGTGCGTCGCTCGGCGCCCGGCGATACGGTGGTCATCATGAGCTCGGGCGACTATGGAGGCTTGCACGACCTTCTGCTGGCCAAGCTGGGCGATCCGGTGCGCCCCGCACGGTCGGGCGACAAGGCGCTGATCGGTCAGCTTCTCGACCGCGCCGGAATTACCCACGCGGCGCTCGATAGGGTGTGGTCGGAGTTTTTGGTCATGCCCACGGCCAATGGACAAGAGATAGCAGCATGCGTGGCCATCGAGCACGTCGGAGACGATGCCCTTTTGCGCATGCTTGCCGTTACCCCCGAGCGCAGAGGCGAGGGTCTCGGTTACTTGCTGGTCGACGCAGCCATGAAAAAGGCGCGCATGGAAGGCGCCATGCATTTGTACTTAGTCACCGACGGAAGCCAGGGCGTGGTCGGCGATAAGATGGGCTTCGACGTGATCGATCAAAAGAGCATTGCGCCCGCGGTGGCCGCCACGGTGGAATATCAGATGGCACGGTCGAAGACCGCTATCTGGATGCGCAAGGAGCTGTGATCGCAGAAGGGGAGGAGAGCACAGAGGCTCTCAGCTGTCCGCATCTGTGTCCTCGTCTGCCTCTGCGCCCTCAGTCTTTCACGACGAGGCGACGCACGTGCTTCTTGCCGGCGTAGAGAAGAGCACCGTCGGAGCCGATCTCCTCTGATTGGACGACGTCGTCGACCACGACAATCTTTCGGTCACCAATTCGGACGCCGCCTTGCTCGATGAGGCGCCTTGCCGCACTCTTGGACGCAGCAAGACCGGTCGCCGCTAAAACGTCGACGACTTTGGCACCTGCCGCAAGCTCCTCGGGTTTCAGTATGTGGGTCGGGACGAGATCGCCGCCGCCGCCGCCAAAGGCAGCGCGGGCGGCATTTTGAGCAGTTTCGGCCGCCTCCTTGCCATGGACGATGGCGGTGGTCGCAAATGCCAGCGCTTGCTTTGCCACACGAAGCTCAGCGCCCTCCAGGATTTCCAGCCGGCTGATCTCATCCATGGGAAGGAAGGTGAGCAGCTTAAGAAAGCGTCCGACGTCCCGGTCGTCGACGTTGACGAAGTATTGATAGAAATCGAAGGGACTGGTTCGCTCGGGTGAAAGCCACACAGCGCCAGCCGCCGTCTTGCCCATTTTTGCGCCAGCCGCCGTCGTGATGAGCGGAAACGTCAGAGCGTACGTTTCGGCCTGATGCAGACGACGAATGAGATCCGTGCCGGCCAAGATGTTGCCCCACTGATCGTCACCGCCGATTTGCAGGGCACAGCCGTACTGGCGGTAGAGGACGAGGTAATCGTAGGCCTGCAGGATTTGGTAATTGAATTCGATGAACGAAAGGCCCTTTTCCATACGCATTTTATAGGCCTCGGCCGCCAACATGCGATTGACGCTGAAGTGACGGCCGATGTCGCGCAGGAAGGTGAGGTAGTTGAGGGGGGCCAGCCAATCGGCGTTGTCGACCACAATCGCCTGGTCGCCAGCATCGGCGACGAAGCGGCGAACTTGCGGCTCGATCGCCTTGCGATTTTCGCGGATGGCGTCGACGGTTAGCATCTGGCGCAACTCGGTTCTTCCGCTCGGATCGCCAACCATCGCGGTACCACCGCCGAGGACGGCGATCGGTCGATGACCGGCGCGCGCCAGGTGGGCCATCGCCACAAGCGGAATCATGCTGCCGACGTGCAAGCTGGATGCGGTCGGGTCAAAGCCCGCGTAAAAGGTCACGGGACCACGGGCAAGAAGCGCTGTCAAAGCCGCCTCGTCGCTGATTTGCTGAACAAAGCCGCGTTCGCGAAGGAGCTGAAGAGTGTCAGAAGCCTGAGACATGGTCGCCAGTATAATCGGCCGACCGCCGTTGCATCGGTTTCTGCACACGGAAGCGCCTCATTCTTGAAGTTTTCGGGTACCCTCCACGCCATGGCGAGCAAGTCCCCTTCTTCGGCTGGCTGCGCGTGCGGCAAACGACTCGACTGGGCGATGATCGAAGATGATCAGGTCATGCGCTGGCAGGCGGTCGATATCGCCGAGTGGGAAGAACTGCGCCAGTGCCCCGACTGCGGGACGATGTGGCTCGCCGTTTGGCCCGAAGAGAGCGAGGCGCCTCCGATTCTCTGCCGTCCGCGGCCAGCTGCCGCGCGAAAGCTTCGGGACATCGACCACCCCAGCACCCTGCGCGCCTACTGTCTTGCCAAGCTCGAAGAGCAGCTCGGTGAAGTCAAAGAGCGGAAGGCGAGCTGTCGGAAGATCCATTGCGGCCGCCATCGCATCGCGGGAACGACCTACTGCCTCGAGCACCTGATCGCCGAACGTTTTGGCCGGCATCTGGCGCGACTGAGTACGACTGACGAAACGCCCGCTCCTCTGAAATAGGAAAAGGCGGGAAGAGCTTTGTGACTCTTCCCGCCTTTGAAATTAATCCCGGCGACGACCTACTCTCCCACAGGGTTTCCCCTGCAGTACCATGGGCCCTGGAGGACTTAACTTCCGAGTTCGAGATGGGATCGGGTGTGGCCCCTCCGGTATGGCCGCCGGAAATCTTTTGGTGTCTTGAGTACGAAAACGAGTTTCGAATGTCGGAATTGCTTCCGACGTCGATCCAGGTCGTGCTCGTTCACCGAGCTTCGACCTCGACCCCTTGAGACGGCAGTCAGCGCCTTCAGAGATTGCTCTCTGAGGTGAAAATTAATGGCGGTCAAGCCGCACGGCCGATTAGTACCGGTAAGCTCCGCGCCTTACAGCGCTTCCACGCCCGGCCTATCAACGTTGTAGTCTCCAACGGGCCTTTAGGAGGCTTGCGCCTCGGGATTCCTGATCTGGAGGTTAGCTTCCCGCTTAGATGCTTTCAGCGGTTATCTATTCCGGACATAGCTACCCAACGATGCCATTGGCATGACAATTGGAACACCAGCGGTCCGTCCACCCGGGTCCTCTCGTACTACGGGCAGGGCCTCGCAAGAATCCTGCGCCCACGGCAGATAGGGACCGAACTGTCTCACGACGTTCTGAACCCAGCTCGCGTACCGCTTTAATTGGCGAACAGCCAAACCCTTGGGACCTACTTCAGCCCCAGGATGCGATGAGCCGACATCGAGGTGCCAAACCACGCCGTCGATGTGAACTCTTGGGCGTGATCAGCCTGTTATCCCCAGAGTACCTTTTATCCGATGAGCGACGGCCCTTCCATACAGAACCGCCGGATCACTATGACCTGCTTTCGCATCTGCTCGACTTGTTTGTCTCGCAGTTAAGCTCCCTTGTGCCATTACACTCAACGGCTGGTTTCCAATCAGCCTGAGGGAACCTTCGCGCGCCTCCGTTACTTTTTTGGAGGCGACCGCCCCAGTCAAACTGCCCACCAGGCATTGTCCCCCACCCGGATAACGGGTGCAGGTTAGATTTCCAGAATCAACAGGGTGGTATTTCACCGTTGGCTCCCCGGATCCCAAAAGACCCGGATCAAAGCCTCCCACCTATCCTACGCAGTTAAGCCCGAAAATCAGTGCCAAGCTACAGTAAAGGTTCATGGGGTCTTTCCGTCTTGCCGCAGGTAAAGGGTATCTTCACCCCTAGTGCTACTTCACTGAGTCCCATCCCGAGACAGTGGGGAAGTCGTTATGCCATTCGTGCAGGTCGGAACTTACCCGACAAGGAATTTCGCTACCTTAGGACCGTTATAGTTACGGCCGCCGTTTAC